>Ga0157374_10000081_pt1 | contig 95406 bp, 78 predicted proteins | sample M25metaG_FD_115308 | JGI IMG/M metagenome (GOLD analysis project Ga0157374, IMG submission 115308) | Miscanthus rhizosphere microbial communities from Kellogg Biological Station, Michigan, USA - M2-5 metaG | ecosystem: Host-associated > Plants > Roots > Rhizosphere > Soil | place: USA: Michigan...
CGCTGAAAATTGGACTGCGGCTTCGACGTCCCGCGGCAACAATCGCTTATGGGGCGCGTTGAAGGAGAAACGTGGGTTGTCAGGTATCGAAAATTTGAACTGCTGCCAGCCCGAGCCTGTTTTGATCAGTACCGTTCGATACGAACTGCGCATGAAGGCGGGCTCTCTCTGCTCCAGGGTAGGCTGGCCGAAATGTTCGCTCATGCGCTCGAGATTGGTCCGGTCGCCATAGTGCAAGCGGATGCGAACCTTCCCGTCGGGTGCTTCGAATGGCGAGCCCCTCACGTCGCCGAATACCGTCAGACTGCCCCCCTTTTGGGCAATCGCTCGCTCGTCGAGATCCCAAAACGGCGAGACACCGCGTACCGTCGACGGCATGAACTGCGACGCCAGCCGTTCATTGGGGCGGCTGCCGTTGAACTGGCCTTCGTGAAAGACCAGGCCGATTGCGTACTTGTCGTAAGGCGTCTCGATGAGCGGGTCCGATAGCGTTACCCGCGCTCGCTTATGGAGGTATACGGAGGAGTTGTTCGCCGGGCTGGCATTCAGCGGCTGTAGCGCAGGCGGCAAGCTTCGCGTTGCGGGTGCCGGCTCGGGCGGATTCGAAGAGGTGTGCCCGCCCGCGATTGGCTGCTCGCCGTCGGGACGATTCTCGAAGCGGTCCTTTCCAATCCGTGTCATGTTCGAGGAGCCCTCCAATGCAAGTCGACCCCGTCGCTTACGCTCGATGGTGCTCACTATCCGCGTCCAAGGCTCGGCCTTATGCGAATTGGTTTGCGGGAAAACGCAATTCCGGACCGGCCGCCGTGCACTGGGTGTAATCGTGTGAACAATGCATCGGGCGATGGATTTCGCGGCGCCAGCCGGATTCTGTCGCGGCTGGCTGGTGCGGCGTCCTAACCCATCTGTCGGTGCGAATCTGCGCGGCCCAAACGACGGATGCGGCGGGTGAACAACAGCACGCCCGCCACGACGGGAACGATGAGCAGGCCTTCCAGCACCTCGGGGTCCAGCGGCAGTTGTGCCGCGTGGAGCGCGCGTAGCGCCGCGCCCGAAAGATTGAGGACGTAGTACGAGATGGCCGCCACTGAGAGGCCCTCCACTGCATGTTGCAGATGCAGTTGCGTGCGTGCGGTGCGATTCATGCCTTCGAGCAGCGCAGTCGTATGTTCCTCCTGTGCCAGATTGACGCGCGTACGCAGCAGATCGACGGCCCGCGCAACGCGCGTGGCCGACTGTTGATGCCTCGACCACACGGAGCTGCACGTTTGCATGGCGGGCAATAACCGGCGCTGCATGAATTCCGCGATCGTAGGGAACCCTTCGATCCGCGCTTCCCGCAGTTCGGCAATGCGTGCGAGCACGAGCTTCTCGTAGGCCGCGGACGCGCTGAAGCGCGTCTCCAGGCCAGCGTGCGCCTCGATCTGGCCGGCCAGGCGGGTGAGCTCCCTGAGCAGATAGGCGTCGTCGTGCTCGGGGCCGGTCTGCTCCATGCGCCGCATGAGCATCGATAGCGATCCGTCGAGTTTGCCGAGAAATTGGCTGTGGCGGCGGGCGTCCGGTAACGCGAGCAACGCCATCATCCGATAGGTCTCGATTTCGAAAAGCCGCTGGATCAGGCGGCCGGCCTGCGCCTCGCGGAAGCCGAGATCGAGTACCAGGAAGCGAGAGAAGTGATCGTCGTGGACGAGCCAGTCGCAGTAGACTTCACCGCCCGAAAGAACCTTGGTGCCCACGAGTACGGGCCCAGGCAGTAACGCCCGGACTTCACGGCGTGCCGCTTCGGCTTCGGCGTTGCAGAGCAATTCGGCGTGGACGGCGACAAAGACGCTTTTTTCGAGCAGTGCGAGCCATGAGCGCGGAATATCCGCCATCGCTGCGCCATCGAAAAGACGATCCTGTGCGGCCGTTCGCACGAAGGTGAAGGTGGAAAACTCGGTGTGCTTTTCCCACTTGACTTGCCAGTCGCCTTTTCCCGCCGCGTAATGATTGTGCTGGGCAGAAGGCGCCGGAAGTTCCATTGCAGCGGCCAACGCCGCCAGCAAGCGGCCGTGGATGTCTTCGTCTTGCTCGGAATAGATGGCGAGATGGCTCAGTGACGCCGGGCCGGTAATTCGCAGGAAGGGGCGTGCGTGAAGTTCCTTGGAAAGCGGATCTCTGAGCGGATGATTGAGCGAGGCGAACATCGTGAGGAATCGGTAGCCGGGTGCGCCAGTGTACCGTTTCCTCGTGGCCGTTTCGAATGGCGGCGACTGCCGCCAGCCTGCACAGCCGCGCGCAATCCTGCGCTCAACGGCGTCCGGCGGGCATCGGCGGAAGGCTACCGGCGTCGGTACGGATGGGCCTCGACCGTCACCTTGCTGCGCTCGAGCCTCGTTGCGACACGCGGGCTCGCGCCGCGGATGAACAGGATCGCGCAGGTGGCGACCATGAACCAGATGGAGAGAATTGTCGCGAAAGCGCTCATGTCGGCCTCCCAGAGTGTCGAAGATCGCGACCGGGTATCGGGCCTGTCAGCCATCCGGTCTGTCGATGATTGACAGTCTGCGCGCGCAACGCGGGCTTCGATTCGATAAAAAGAGGCCGAATTCCGGGCTAATCCGAGCCATGGGAGGCGATGGCTCGAATCTGGATACTGCATGGGGCTGGGAAAACGCGGGGCATCGAGGGGTTCAGAAAGTTTTACGGCTGCCGTTGATCAGATAGCGTCGCCCGCGTTCGTTCCGTGTAATTGGGCTGCGAGATGGCGCCTCCCCTTGGCCGAGCTCAGAAGAAGGAATAACCCTATGCTGCCCCGTTTCCGCGATCTGCGCATTGGCGCTCGTCTGGCCATCGCCTTTTTCATCGCCGCTTTGCTGACAGCGGTGCTTGGTGTCGTGGCGTACGGAAGGTTGTCCGCCATCAGTGGGGAATGGCAGGAGTACGAATCGGTCACGGTCGCGAAACTCCGCTTGCTCGAACACGCGAAAGACATGTTCGGCGAGGCGGTGCACAGCTACAAGGACTACGTCCTTCGCGGCGGCGCGTATCGCGCGAAGTTCCTCGCGAGCCTGGACGAGATCGATAACTCGGCTCGAACGTCATTGCGCTTGGGTTCATTTGGGCCTGCCGAGTCGGCGGGTGTCGACACGCTGATTGCGGCAACGGCCGCTTACCGTGCGACGCTCGTGGCCCTCGATCCGCTGATCGCGTCAGGTGCTTCGATCGAATCGCGAGACCGTAACGTCGCGGGAGCGGACAAGCCCATCGGCCGTGCCCTCGATGCTTTGATCGCCATCGGGACCGCACGTACGCATGAAAAGGGGGCTTCGATCACAGAAGCCGCCTTGTTCGCGCAACGCACGATCATCGGGGTAACCATCGCGGCCTTGGTGTTGGCCATCCTGTTGGCGTTTTTCATCGCCCGGGGCATTACCGTTCCGATCGGCGCAGCCGTATCGGCCGCCGAGGCGGTAGCGCGTGGCGATCTCACGCAACCGATCGTCACCGATCGCGCCGACGAGACAGGCAGGCTTCTGAGCGCGCTCGGCGATATGACCGGGTCGCTTCTCCGAGTCGTGGGCCAGGTACGTCGCGGCGCCGATGGCTTGGCGACGGCGACCAGCCAGATCGCCGCGGGCAATCAGGATCTCTCTTCGCGCACGGAGGAGCAGGCGAGCTCGCTCGAGCAGACCGCCTCCAGCATGGAGGAACTCGCCGCGGTGATTCGGCGCAATGCGGACAATGCCCAACAAGGCACCGCAATGGCAGGCAATGCCGCCGAGGTTGCGCTCAAAGGCAGCGCCGTGGTGGGCAACGTCGTGAATACCATGGGCGAGATCAGCGAGCGCTCGGGCAAGATCGCGGACATCACCGGGATCATCGAAGGGATCGCGTTTCAGACGAACATTCTCGCGTTGAATGCGGCAGTGGAGGCCGCGCGCGCCGGGGATCAAGGGCGCGGTTTCGCTGTCGTGGCGTCAGAGGTGCGCAATCTGGCCCAGCGTTCGGCTGGCGCCGCCAAGGAAATCAAAGAGCTCATCGCCACGTCCGTCGCGAAAGTCGACGATGGTGCACGACTGGCATCGGAAGCTGGCGAGACGATGGATGAGGTCACGCGAGCGATCACGGCGGTGCGCGACATCATGAATGAAATTGCAGCGGCTTCGGCGGAGCAAAGCCGTGGCATCGAGCAAGTCAATATAGCGGTGGCCCAGATGGATCAGACGACGCAGCAAAACGCGGCGCTCGTCGAAGAGGCCGCGGCTGCCTCGACTTCGCTGCACGAGCAGGGGCGCCAACTGAGCGAAGTCGTGGCATTTTTTCAAATCCCATCGACTCGACTACTGTAGACACCTTCAAGATCTCGAGCGCCGCGGCGCTACCGGCTCGCGCTGGAAACGGATTGCGCGGTCTCGTCCGGATGACCTGCCGCTTCGTGAGGCCGCGTCCGCACGAACGCGCCGGCCAACACCGCGGCGATCGTGGCGGCAATCGCGCCGAGCAGGAACGCGAGATGGTAACCGCCGTTGAGCGCGCGGTTGAGGTCCGCCCCCGCGGCGGCAAGCCGATCGCTGCGCGCAGCCGCCAAGCTGGCGAGAATCGCCAACCCCAGCGCGCCGCCCATCATGAACGACGTGTTGACCACGCCGGAGGCCAGACCCGACTCGTCGGGCGCCACATCGCTCATGGCGGCCAGCAGAACCGGGTTGAACGCCACACCGGCGCCGAGGCCCAGCAGGATCATCCCCGGCAGCACATGTAACGCAAAGCCGCCGTCCACGGGTGCGCGCGCAAACGACGCAAGGCCGAGCGCCGCAACGAGAAGTCCGATGCACAACGGGGCGCGAATACCGAAGCGCATCACGAGCTTCGCCGATAGCCCGAGGGAAAAGACGGCCATGATGATGTTCGCTGGCAGGAACGCCAGGCCGACTTTCATGGCGCTGTAGCCGAGCACGCGCTGGAGATAGAGCGCCGAGATGAAGAACCATGCGAACATCGCCGCGGCCCAGAGCACGCCCACCACGTTGGCGGTCGCCACATTGCGCAACGCGAACATGCGAAGCGGCATGAGCGGATGTGACACGCGCGATTCGACGATCAGAAAAACGACCATCAAGCCGATGGCGAGGCCGAGCTGTGCAAGAGTCGGTACGGACGTCCAGCCCGCTTCGTTGCCATGCACGATCGCATAGACCGCGAACATCAACGAGGTCGTGACGGCGAACGCGCCGGCCACATCGAGTTCGCCGCGCTCAGCCAAGGGCTTGGCGGCCGGCAGGAGCGCCAGGCATGCCAAATAGACGCCAACGCCGATCGGCACGTTGACCAGAAATATCCAGTGCCAACTGAGCGTACTCGTCAGCAGACCGCCAAGCAGCACGCCGATACTGCCGCCGCTCGCGCAGACGAAGCCATAGACGCCCATCGCTTTGGCGCGATCGGCGGGCGAGGTGAACAGATTCATGATCAGCGACAGCGAGACGGCGGAGACCACCGCTCCGGCCACACCTTGCACCGCGCGCGCAGCGACCAGCAGGCCTTGCGAATAAGCGAGCCCGCATCCGGTGGACGCCAGCGTAAAAAGCGCGATGCCGAGCAGGAACAGCCTCCGGTGTCCGAACAGATCGCCGAGGCGGCCGCCCAACAGTAGAAAACCGCCGAACGTGAGCATGTAGGCATTGACCACCCATACGAGCGACGTTTCGGTGAACCCGAGATCCGCGCGGATGGACGGCAAGGCGACGTTCACGATGGTCGTATCGAGTACGATCATCAGCACGCCGAAACAGAGCAGGATCAGCGCGAGCCAACGCCTGCGTTCGTCGATGCCATGTTCCATGAGCCACTCCTCTCGTATTTGCGATTGCTTTTGGGGTGATGTCCATATCTCTGATTCGGCGGCGACAATAGTGGGGACCGTGGCCGCCGCGCCATTCGACGCGAGCAATGATAAATGCTCGGCGCATTCTTCAGCACCGAGCTGAGCGGGGCGCCAATTCGTCACTACGGCTTTTAGTAGATATCGGCAATATTTGAATGGGCGGGGCGTGCGTGCTTCGCTTTTCCGTAGTTCCACTTCTGGTTTGCGTAGATCATGGGGTCGCTAACGTGACACACTTCGGATGCAGCGCGACTTCAACGAGGTGCTTCAGGTAAAACGGTGCAAATCGATGAATCAGGTGGACGATCTAGCAGAAATTTTACCGAGCCTGTTGCCGCGATTGTGGCGGTTCGGACTGCGGCTTGCCCGCAACAAGGAAGACGCCGAAGATCTCGTCCAGCGTGCTTGCGTGCGCGCGCTCGAGCGGCGACACCAATTGCAGCCGGGCACGTCGGCGCTGAGCTGGACGTTTTCGATCATGCATTCCGTCTGGTTGAACGAGGTGCGAGCGCGCCAGATTCGCAGCCGCGCCAGTCTCGAATGGAGCGAGGAGTTGGTCGATACCATTGCGACCCCGGCCGGTTCCAATCCCGAGCTGAAAGTGCTGCATTGGGAAATCATGAAAGCGGTGGACGAATTGCCGGATGCACAGCGCGTGGTGATGTTGCTTGTTGCGAGCGAAGGACTAAGCTACCAGGAAGCGGCGGACACACTTGGCATTCCGATCGGGACCGTCATGAGCCGGCTCGCCCGCGCCCGGCTTACGATCGGGCAGCGTTTCCACAACGACGGCCGCCGGGCGGTTCGCGCTCCCGCCAACCGGCAAGCCGGCAATATGCGCGATCCGAGGGTGGTATGACGTTTGCGGAAATCGAATGCGCGCGGTTGGCGCAAACGATGACAGGAGAACCTCAATCATGAGCGTCGACGAGATCGTGCTGATGGAGTATGTCGACGGCACGGCCAGTCCCGAAGTGCGGGCCGAGGTCGAGGCCGCGCTCGAACAGTCGCCAGATCTGGCCGAGCAGCTCGTCATCATGCGCGCTTCCGCTTTGCCGTTTCAGGCTGCGTTCGAACATCAAGTGCTGCCCGACGTCCCGGCGCAGCTTCGCTCGAACGTCGAGCGGCTTGCCTCGAAAGCCCCGCGTGGCCGCCAACGCATGATGCTGCCCTGGCTCGCCGTCGCGTTCGTTGCCGGCGCATTCAGCGCGGGTATCGTGTTCAGATACCTTCCGCCGGTCACGACTGGCTCGCTGCTGGCCGCCGCCGATACGAGGGACTCGCAAGTTTCGCCGTGGGTCAAAGCCGTCGTCGATTATCAGGTGCTGTACTCGCGCAAGACGCTCGCCGATCTCGTTACGGACCGCAATGCCACCGCGCGGACGGTGGATCAGATCCGCCGCGTCGACGGTATGCCGACGCTCAGCATTCCCGATCTGCGTGCGGCCGGTCTCACGTTCAAACGCGTACAGCGATTGAACTATGCCGGCCAACCGCTGGTGCAGATCGTTTATCTGCCCGAGCGCGGCGATCCCGTCGCGCTGTGCGCGATTGCCGAAACAGGACCCGACGAGCCGGCACATGCGGAGCAGGTGGGCGGCATGGACGCCATCACCTGGCGGCGCGATCGTCTCGCGTACGTCCTCGTTGCGAAAAACGACAGCGTCGATCTCGCGCGGCTCGGCACTCAGATCGCACAGGGTCGTACTCCGGAGTTGGCGCCTCAGCTCTACGGGAGTGCCGGCGTGTAAGCGCCCGGCGGTGGTGATGCTGAGCGGGCGTGAGTTCTGGCGATAGCTCCGTTCTCGTGTCGATCCCGACCGGAAACTCTCTGCACTTCCTGTACAAAGACCCATAGCGGCGCGCATAGCGCGCGCTCGCCCATGCGCGCTTTCGTAGTCGCGGAATAAAGTCGGTGGCGGCTGTGTTTTGCAAGTACGCAGCAACGTTATGCGTTCGGTTTGCAGCGGCGAACGACAGACGTAAGGGTGCTGCTTGCCGACAGGAGGGCGCCATATGAATACGCTCGAGATGGCTCGCGCGGCGGGATTCGTCGTTCTGCTCGATGGGAGGATCGGCCGGGAAACCTATCATTCCGTCACCGGATCGGTTTTAGCGCTCGAGCGATTCCAGGCGCTGTGCCGCGGCTCAGGCAATACCGTCGACGGCGGCGATGCCGCTCTCGCGCTCGGTCCAGACGCCGCACGGGGCGCTCACGAAACATCCGTCGCGTGAAATTGCCCCGTACGCTGACTACGGGGTGTCCGAGCGCGATTCGAATGCGCGCCGATTTACCGAGTGTTCATCCTTCCAGGAGCTAGTCCCCATGATTCGACGATTCGCAAAGCTTCTTCTCAATTTGGCGATATGCGCGAGCGTGTCCACCGGCTCGATGAGCGCGCAGGCGGCCGCGGGCGTCAGTTTTGTCGAGCCTGCCGATGGCGCGACAGTGAGCAATCCCGTGCGCGTCAAATTCGCCGTCAGCGGAATGCGCGTCGCGCCCGCGGGCGAAGTGATCGAAGGGGCGGGGCATCACCATATCCTCATCGACGGCAAGCCGCTTGCGAAAGGAGACGTGATACCTGCGAACGATCACGCCATTCATTATGGTAAAGGCCAAACCGAAGCCGAACTGACGCTGCCGCCGGGCGACCATACGCTCACGTTGCAGTTCGCCGATGGCGCACATCGATCATACGGACCGGAATGGAGCCAGACGATCAAGGTCCATGTGAAGTAAAACCGCACCCTCGGACGCCGACGAGATGGGTATCCGATCCGGCGTCCGGCCGACTCATCGGGAAATCCCTCGATATTGGAATAGTCCAATTTTTTTGGATCTTTTTGCAAGTCGGCTGCGTACCTTCCCTCTACAATGGCTCGACCACACCGGCCGGGCCCGTTCGACGGATCGCATCAGGACTGCCTGACGCGCAACTTCGTCATCCCGGTCAGAAAACATAAGACGAGACAAGGAGGAAGACGATGACAGTTGCCCACGCCGTCGACATTCAGGATTTCATCAACGCTCGGCGCTTTTCGAAGTTCCAGTGGCTGATTTTTTCCATGTGTTTCGTCATCGTGCTGCTCGACGGCTTCGATACGGCCTCGATCGGCTTCATCGCCCCTTCGCTGCTCGGCGAATGGCATCTCACCAAGCCCTCCCTTGCGCCAGTCTTGAGCGCCGCATTGTTCGGTCTGGCCTTCGGCGCGATCGTGGCCGGCCCTTTGTCCGACCGGCTCGGCCGACGCAAGCTATTGATCGGTTCCGTCGCCATCTTCGGCGTGGCCTGCCTGATATCGGCCTTTGCCGGTGACCTGAGCCAATTGACGATCCTGCGCTTCATAACCGGCATCGGCCTCGGGGCTGCCATGCCGAACGCGGTCACCATGATGAGCGAGTATTGCCCCGATTCGCGTCGCTCCACACTGACCAACCTCATGTTCTGCGGATTCCCTTTGGGCGCGGCGTTGGGTGGCTTCCTGGCCGCCTGGATCATTCCGCATTACGGCTGGCGCAGCGTGCTCGTCCTGGGCGGCCTCGTGCCGCTGGCGCTCTTGCTGGTCATGGCCGCTGCTTTGCCCGAATCCGTCCGCTTCATGGTGCTGCGTGCGCAATCCAAGGAGAAGATCCGCGCCGCGCTGCGGCGCATTTCGCCGGATGCGGATGCGGTCCATGACTTCGCGTTGGGCGAGGCGGCTCCCGCGCATCACGGCAATGGGATCGGTGTCGTACTGTCCCGTTCGTACATCTTCGGCTCCATCATGCTGTGGATCGCCTATTTCATGGGGCTCGTGATTTTCTATGCGGCAATCAATTGGATGCCGATCCTGCTCAAGGATGCAGGGCTTGCGCCGCAGCGAGCCACGCTGATCTCCGCATTGTTCCCGCTCGGCGGCATCGGTGCCGTGCTGTCAGGCGCGCTGATGGATCGGCGTAACGGAAACCGGATCGTCGCGGCCTGCTTTGCATTGACGGCCGTCAGTGTTTTCATGATCGGCCAGACGGCCGGCAATATCGGCGGCCTCGTGCTGTTGGTATTCGTCGCGGGTGTGTTGATGAACACGGCTCAATCGTCGCTGCCGGCGCTCGCGGCTGCCTTCTATCCGACCGCCGGACGCGGTACCGGCGTTGCGTGGATGCTGGGCATCGGCCGATTCGGCGGAATCGCCGGCTCTTTTCTCGTAGCCGAGCTGACACGTCTGCACTTCAGCTTTGCGGGCATCTTCGCAGTCTTGGCCGTGGGCGGCATCATTTCCGCCGTGGCGCTGCTCGTGAAGCAGGCGGTCCATCCTCAGCAAGGCAGCAAGGGTCCGAGCGGCGATCGCGCGCAGGCCCTTGCGCACTGATTGGATTTGTTGAAGACAGGCGCAACGGGAGCGGCGCCGACGCCGTCGGGCGCGATCAGGCAATGAAGCATTCGACTTTGCACGACATTCCGATCTTCAAGCTCTATGGGGAAGGTCATGACTGGCGCACGCCGGACCTGCTTCATTGCGAGTCGATCCCGGAGCGCAGCAGCCTGTATGACTGGGAGATTCGCGAGCACCGTCATTCCGACCTCGCGCAACTTCTCTACGTCCGCAGAGGAACGGCTCTGATCGATATCGAAGGCGAGCGCACGGAAATCAAGCGGCCAGCGATCCAGATCGTGCCGCCGCTATGCGTGCATGGCTTCAGGTTCAGTCCGGACGTAGATGGAATCGTCATCACGATCGCAGCTCCGCTATGGGCCAGCCGCCAGGATCGTCAGCGCGAAGTGGCCAACGAACGGTTGGATCGCGGACATACCCACCTGAAGGCGTTTTCGAGGCCGCTCGGGGCACCACGCCTAGCGGATTCAGAAAGGGCGATTGAGTCGCGTCGTCCGTTGCAGGCCGATGGCTCGGGACATGCCAAGCTATTTTTATTTCGACGCGTCAGCGCCGTGCAAACCGACTCCGGGGGGCACTGGCCGACGCACGTTCGTCTTTGTGCCGGAAATTGATGCGCCCTTTGGTCAGGTCGTAGACCGACAATTCGAGGCGGACGCGATCGCCCGCAAGGATGCGGATATGGTGTCGACGCATGCGACCCGAGGCGTACGCCCCGACTACCGCGCCGTTTTCGAGTGTGACGCGAAATCTGCTATCGGGCAGCACTTCGTCCACCACACCGTCGAGTTCGAGCAATTCTTCTTTTGCCAAATCCATTTCTCCGTGAGTGAGCCATCGCGAACACGACGACACGCCGAATCCCGGATCCCTGACGGGAAGCGGGTTCGGCAAGTTTTGCGCGCGATTTGGCGGGCGCAGCGGGTGCTCTAAAGCACCCTGCCTATTTACAGAGGCGAGATGTTCGAGGCTTGCATGCCTTTGGGGCCACGCTTCGTCTCGAAGCTGACCTTTTGGCCTTCGGCGAGCGTTTTGAAACCATCGCCGCGAATTTCCGAGAAATGCGCGAAGAGGTCGTCGCCGCCGTTGTCAGGCGTGATGAAGCCAAAACCCTTGCTGTCGTTGAACCACTTGACGGTACCGGTATCCATAAAAGTTCTCCTGATAATGGACAAATGTAGAGATGCGTCGTGAAATCGACGCGGGGAAAAGAATCAAGGAGGGAGAGGACAACGAATACCGCGTTCCGCGGTCAATGATGAACAGCAATCACGCTTCTTGAAGACTTCGGCCCTCACCCTACGCTTGACGTATGCCTCTGTCAAGGTATTTCGCTGAACGCCCCGCGCCGTATCGTATGATTGCCGTCGTGCGCGCTGGCGGTCAAGCCGGCGCAACCGGGACCGTGGCGCATGATTCTCATGCCGCGGCGGCCCATATACTCACAACGCCAAGAGGAAAGCCCCATGACGGCTGCAACGCAATTCGATCAGGTTTCCATCGTCAAACGAGCCAACGTTTACTTCGACGGCAAATGCGTGTCGCACACGGTGCTGTTCGCGGACGGCTCGCGCAAGACGCTCGGCGTCATTTTGCCCGGCACCCTCAACTTCGGTACCGATGCGCCTGAACTCATGGAGGTGCAGGCAGGCCAGTGCCGCATTCGTCTCGAAGGCAGCGACGAGTGGAAGACGTACGGGGCGGGCCAATCGTTCTCCGTACCGGGCAAGAGCCGCTTCGATATCGAGGTGGTCGAAACGCTCGACTACGTCTGCAGCTATCTCTGACGTTCTGACGTGCCGCGAGCGATAAGGCAATCCTTCGTTGCTTAACGCACCGCTCATTCTTCAAGCCATGCGGCCACGTCCACTGGCCCGACGAAGGGCCCGCCCAGCACGAACGTCGCGCCGGGCGGCGCTGGAACCGGACGTGGCTCGGCACCGTAGTTGATGGCGAAGCGCAGCGCACCGCGCCTGCGGAGCCGCAGGCCGTCGGGCAACGCCGCCGCGTCGAGGCCGGCCTCGCGCGCGCAGCGCATCATCAAGGCACCCAGCAGCGCACGATCGAATCCGGCTGTCGCAAACGTCACCCGGCCGTGGCGAAGGATGGCGGGCAGGCCATCGTCGAAGCGGGCGATCGTTTCCGTTTGCTCACCGGGTTCCGCATGGTCTCGCCATCGCAGTGCCGATCCGGTGATGCCGTCCAAGCGCAGCGTCGGGCGCACCGAGGGCCGCAACGACTCGGCGGCAACGATGCGCATCGGCAGCACTTCCTGAAGCTTGCCCGGTGGTAACTGCGGCACGATCGAAAACGTCTCGGACTTCGCGCCGGTGCGCGGTCCAAAGAGCCAGTGGTTCGATCCTTTACGAATCTGTTCGACGACGTGCTCGGGCAGAATCGGCAGCGTCGGTGCGACGACGAGCGCATAGCCGCTGACGTCGGCGCGTGCCGATACGATATCGACATCGAGCCCGCATTCACGCAGTGCGCTATACCACTCGAAAACCAGATGCTGATAGTCGATGTCGACGCCGTGCCGCTGCGTTGCGATGAGCCAATCGGCCTCATAGTCGAATAGCAGCGCAACGTGAGCTTTTGAACTGCTTTGGCCGAGCGAAGCGGCGAGCCGGCGCAGCTCCGCGCCGACTTGCCCGACTTCGCGGCCGCCCGCCGAGAGCGCGTCGTCAGGTGTATGGAGGCCGGAATGCATCTGCTCTTGCGCGTAGGGACATTGCCGCCAGCGGAAGTACGACACGAGCTCGGCGCCGTGCGCGAACGCCTCCCACGTCCAAAGCCGCACGATGCCGGGTTCGGGCACCGGATTCCATGGTGCCCAATTCACGGGTCCAGCCTGCTGCTCCATGACCCACATGCGCCCGTTGCCCACGCCGCGGTAAAGATCGTGGCTAAATGCCGAAACGTCGGGATGTCCGGTGCGTGCCCAGCGGTGCTTGTCGGCTTCGGGAAGCGGCAGGACTTCGGTGCGCGGTACCGGATAGCTGTCCCACGCAGCTACGTCGAGTCCGTTGCGCGCGAATGCATAGTGATCGAATGCGGCGTAAAACCCCATGAAATTGTGAAGTACATCGCGTCCCGGCGAATGCGCGCGAATCAGCTTTGCTTGCAACGCATGAAAGCTCGCGACCTCGTCGGACTGAAAGCGTCGGAAATCGAGCACATGGGCAGGGTTGGCATCGGTCGGGGTTCGGACCGGCAGTTCGATCTCGTCGAAGCTGCGGTATTCCATGCTCCAGAAAACGTTGCCCCACGCCACGTTCAGTGCGCCGATGTTTTCATAGCGCGTGGCGAGCCAGCGTCGAAAGCGAAGCAATGCGGCTCGCGTATACGAGGGAAGCGTATCGTGGCAGCCGATTTCATTATCGGTTTGCCACGCGACGACAGCCGGATTCGCGCCGTAACGGCGCACCATCTCGCCGACGATCCGCGCACAGTGATCGCGATAGACGGGGCTCGAAATGTCGTAGTGGCGCCGCGAGCCGAATTGCATCGTGGTGCCGTCGCTGGCAACCGGAAGTATCTCGGGATGCAGGTCGACGAGCCACTTGGGCGGCGCCGCGGTCGGTGTGCCGATGACGAGGGTCAACCCGTGGCGCGCCAGTGCCGCGATGGCATTGTCGAGCCAAGCCCATTCATAGCGACCCGGCTCGGGCTCGATCCGGCTCCATGCGAATTCCGCGATGCGAACACGTGCGATGCCCATCTCCGCCATGCGGCGCGCATCGCTTTCCCACTTGTGCTCGGGCCAATGTTCCGGGTAGTAACAGACGCCAAGCTGCATTGAGCGTTCCTCGATTCGTTTGTGAAAATGGTCGACGCGCGAGCTGGCGGTCCGCTAACCCTTCGTTGCGCCGAACGTCAGGCCGGCAACGAAGTGTTTCTGCATGGCGAAGAACATCAGGACGGACGGCAGCGCGGCGAGCACCGAGCCGGCCGAGACGAGATTCCATGCGGTGGTCCACTGCCCCCTGAGCGCCGCTACGCCGACGGTAATGGGAGCCGCTTCGTCGCCTTGTGTGAGGCAGAGCGCCCAGAAGTAGTCGTTCCAGACGAAGGTGAAGACCAGAATGGCGAGCGCAGCGAGCGCCGGCCGCACGAGCGGCAGCACGACGCGTGCGTAGATCGTCCACTCGCTCGCCCCTTCGATGCGCGCGGCCTCGATGAGTTCGTACGGAAGCTCGCGGATGAAATTGCGCATGAACAGTGTGCAAAAACCCGTCTGGAACGCGGCGTGGAAAATGACGAGCGCCCAGACCGTGTTGTAAATGTTGAGTCCGAGCATCAATTCGCGCACGGGAATCATCAAGATCTGAATCGGCACGAAGTTGCCGGCGACGAATAGGCCGAGCAGCACCGCATTTCCTCTAAAGCGGTAGCTGGCCAGCGCATGACCGGCCATCGAGGCGAGCGCGATCGAAATCGCCATGGCCGGCAGCGTGATCAGGCAGCTATTCCAGAAGTAATGCAGCATCGGCGTCTGCATGAGTGCCGTGCCGTAATTTTCGAAGAGCGCGAAGTGTCTGGGCCATGTCCAGTAGTGGCCTGCCAGCAATTCGTCGGTCGAGCGCACGGAGGTGACGAGTACGGCGAGCAGCGGCACGAGCCATAACAGGAGCGCGACAGGCAGCGAGACGCAATAGAGCAGGCGCGGTAGGGGCCGCCACCGGGCGATAGGCATCGGATACATCGAACGCTCCCCAGGCTGTGTTCAGGAATCGGTGCGCACGAGGCGGCGCAATTGCCACGCGATATAAACGAGCATGATCGCGAACAGCACGACCGCGATCGCGGCCGAATAGCCCTCGCGGTAGTACTTGATCGCTTGGTCGTACATGAAATAGGCGAGCACCGTCGAGCTGTCGAACGGACCGCCGCCGCTCATCACCGAAATGAGATCGAAGCTGCGCAGTGCGCCGATGACGGTCAGCACGAACGCCATGAACGTGGCCGGCCGCAACTGCGGCAGGATCACGTGCCAAAGCAATGCCCAGCCGCCCGCGCCCTCCATGCGGGCCGCTTCGACGATTTCGGGATTGATGCCCGTGAGTCCGGTCAGATAGAGGATCATGCAGAACGGAATTTGCGGCCAAAGCGCGGCAAAAACGATTCCGAAGGTCACGTAGCGCGGATCGCCGAGCACCGGGATGCCGTGACCGACGATGAGCTTCAACAAGCCGAAGGTCGGGTCGTAGAACCATGAAAAGACGAGACCCACCACCACGCCGGGCAGGACGAACGGAGCGAAGAACAACGACTTCACGAGGCGGATGCCGGTGACGTTCTGATTCAGGTAAAGCGCGAGGGCCAATCCGGCGGGCGGGGCAAGCAGAAACAGCGCGAGCCAGGTCAGATTGTTCTTGAGGGCGGTGTAGAACGTGTCCGATGCAATGAGTTCCCGATAGTTGTCGAGACCTGCGAATGTCTTCGCGGTCATGCCGTCCCAGTGATGAAAGCTGAGGACGATGCTGCTCGCGATCGGGTAGATGACGAACACCGTGAAGAGCGCGAGGCCCGGAAGCAGGAAGCAAAGTGCCGCGCGCGTGCGCCGCTTGACGAGCGGCGACGGATTGTTCGTCGCCGGCCGCGCTATGCGCCGCGACGCTCGTGGAGTAATGGAAATGGACATCGATCGACACTCCTGCATGCAGGGCGGGGGCGGTGGCGAGCACCGGCTCCGCCCGCTCGCATTGCCTACTTCTTGTAGATCCGCTTACGCGTGGACTCGAGGCGCTGCAAAATTGCATCGAGCTGGGTCGGATCGGAGAAGAACTGCTGCATCGCCTTCATGCCCTCGTCGGCCATTTCCTTCGTCATGTCGCGATCGTAGAACTGCGCGATGCCGCCCGGGGTACTCGAAAGGGTCTGGAAACCGACCTTCGATATCGGGTCCTGCGGCTCGGGAGCCTTGTTATTGGACGGCAACGTTCCCCAGCCCTTCGCGAGCTCGCCGTTGATCTCCGGTTGGCCCATGAACGCGATGAGGCGCCGAGCATCGGTTTTGTTTTTTGCCTTGGCCGGGACGATCAGCACATTGACGGGACCGTCCTCGGCCAACGGAACGGAAGCGTCGATCACGGGGAAACGGAAATAACCCATTTCCTGGCGCGTCGCCGAAGGCAATGCGGCCGAGAAGAACGTGCCCATCAGCATCATCGCGGCTTGACCGTTCACGAGCATCGGGCTGATCGAATCGACATCGTACGAGAGCGCGTTCTCGATGAAGTACTTGTCGTCGATGAGCGTTTTCCATGCTTCATAGACATGCTTCACGCGCGGGTCCGTATATGCGACGTCGCCCGCCATCAGTTGTTGGTGGAATGCGTAGCCGTTGATGCGCAGGTCGAGGTAGTCGAACCAGGCGGCAAGCGTCCACGAATCGCGCGCCGGCACCGCGATCGGCGCGATACCGGCGGCTTTCAGTTTCCTGCAGTCGTCGAGGAACTGCTGCCAAGTCGCAGGTTCGCCGGAAATTCCGGCCTTCTGGAACAGGTCCTTGCGGTAGAAGAACCCATATGCGTCGTATCCGAGGGGCACGCTGTACTGCTTGCCGGCGTAAGTCGACGATGACTTCACCGAAGCGTAAGTCTGGTTCCAGCCGTTCTTTTGCCAATCGCTGCTCAAATCTTCGAGCAGGTTGCGCCGGGCGAAATAGGCCATCCGTTCGCCGTTGTGCCAACTGAGCACATCGGGCGGATCGGTGGCGAGCCAGCCCGACATCTGCACCTTGTAAGCCTCTTCCCCGACATAGCTGATCTTCAGATCGACATCCGGATTCGCCTTCTTGAACTGATCGAATGCGTTTTGCCAGGTGGCGCGCTGATTGCCGCGCGCGGATACCGTGATATTCAGCGTTCCGGACCAGGCCGAAGATGCCGCTGCCAAAGTCACGCAGCTCAAAGAGGCCAGCGCGAGTGCGCGGACGTTGAGTTTCATCGTTGTCTCCTTTGTTGGTGTAATGCAAACGGCTGTTCGGAACGGCCTGAAATTTAAGCGCTTAAATTTTTATCGCCAAATTGGCGCGGTCGGTCGTACCATGTCGTCTCCTTGGTGCGCTTCTGATGGGACGGAAGTTAGCGCACCGAATTCGGTCGTGCAACCTTTGGGAGTGCATCCCACCATCTGGGAAAATGAGCTCGGGCAACGGGCGACGCCTGGCCGCTCGAATCGGGGGAACAGAATTTGGTCACACTTGCCGAAGTGGCGCGGCGAGCGAAGGTAACGGGGGCCACCGTTTCCAACGTATTACGCAATCCTCACAAGGTGAAGCCGGAAACGGTGGAGCGGGTGCTGGCGGCCATCCGCGAGCTCGGTTATCGGCCGAACCTGACGGCCCGCGCGCTCGCGCGCGGCCGTACGTCGACGCTCGCGCTGATGCTTTCGAACATCACGAACCCGTTTTACCCGGAGTTCGTGCGCGCGGCGGAACGCGAAGCGCGTAAGCGCGGCCACTTTCTGCTCGTATGCAACACGGATGACGATCCTGCCATTACGCGTGCCTATCTGGAGCAGATAGCAGGTTCGCTCGCGGCCGGCGTCATCGTCATGAACACGGATCTGAGCGAGCGCGAATTGACGGAGATTGCGGGCAAAAGGGCGGCGGTCGTGCTCTGCATGTGGGAGCACGTCCACGCTTCACGCGCGCTGCCTTGCGTCACCATCGATTTTGCGGCGGCCGGCGCACTCGCGGCCGCGCACCTCTCCGAGCTCGGGCACCGCAAGTTCGGTGCGCTGGTCGGCGCGGGCTCGGGTGGCCCGCAGACGGTGCGGCTTCGCGGCTTTACCGATGCGCTTGCGAAACACGGCCACGGCGAAAACGCAGTTGTCGTCGCGCATGCGCACGATTCGATCGAAAGCGGATACGAGGCGGCCACGAAACTGTTGCGTTCCGATCGAACCTTGACGTCGATCTTCGCGACGAACGACCTGATGGCCATCGGCGCAATGCAGGCGGCCGCGGATCTCGGCAAACGCGTGCCCGACGATCTGTCGATCATCGGATTCACCGATATTGCGCTTGCCCATCAATTCCGCCCGGCGTTGACTACCGTGCGGCTGCCCATAGCGGAGATCGCGGCGCGCTCCATCGCGCTCGCGCTCGAGATGGTGGAAGGTGCGAGGCCGGCTCGCGCCGCGCATGTCGTGCCTGGGACGGCGCTCGTCGTGCGCGAATCGACGGGGCACGCGCCGCCGTTGCGGCCGAAGCGAACGCAGGCCCGCTCGCAAAAGCCGCGATAAATTTCCCCTGCCGCTATGGCTGCGGGGCGATTCGACGGCTTGGGATCGACGACTTCATGCCGCTTTGTTTTTCGGTGTCTTCTTTTCCGTGTCCGCAGGCGTCTTCCGGTTCTTCTTCAAGGCCGTCCGGTTATAGGCGATCGCTGCGCGCACGAGATTCTTCAACGCGCGCTCGTTCATCTTGTCGCCTTCGAAAAAATCGATCGCTCGTCTTGCGTTGCCTTCGAGCCCCGCGTTGAAGAGCTTATCCGGATCGGGCATGTGCGCGCCGTGCAGAAAGGTGACCTTCACTTTCCCTTTGTGGGCGTTGGCGACGGCAATCATCCCATCGCAATACCAGACGGGGCTTCCCATCCACTTCCATTCCTCGACGATGTCCGGATCGGCTTCCAGGATGGCCGCACGGAGCTCGGCGAAGGTCTTGCCGCGCCAGTCCGTGAGGCCTGCGATCAGTTCGTCGATGCGTTCTGAAGGATTCATCCGGTCTCCTCGATGCGATGCGATGCGCGCCGTCGCGCAGTCTACTCCAGCCGGCGCGACGGCGCAGCGCCGAAGCCGAACCGCATGTCGATCTGCTGGAGGAGCGTGCGCGCGAGCTCCGATGCACCGCGTTGAATGAGCGTATCGGTGACACGCGATAGTGCATACGAGGCAGCCACCGCAGCCGCGAGGGTCAGCATGAAGACGGCCAGCGACATCCACGATCCATGCGTGGCGAGGAAGGTCGAATCCCTCAAGACGTACATCGCCGCGAATGGGAAGATGAAATGCCAGAGATAGACGCCGTAGCTTTCGCGCCCAATGGCATCGGCGATACGCGCGGTCAGCGACCGGTCGGCCCGCGAGCAACATGCAAGCAGCAAAGCGGCGGCCCCGCATGCCGCGACAATGGGCGCCAACTCGTGCGCGAGTCCCAGCCAGACGCCAAGGACCGCCGTGCCCGCGCCACACAGGATGGAAACGAACAGCGCAACGGCCATGCCACGGCGGCTCAATTGCACCTGCCCAACGAGATATGGGCCGAACAGATTCCAGCACCAGAAACCCACGAGAAAACACGGTACTTGGACGGGAGGCCAGAAATAGAAGAACGTATTGTTTTGAACGCTGCATTCGAGGCGGCCGCCGCACGCGCCGGTAATCAGAGACGCTGCGCAAGCGGACATGAGCAGCACGCTCAGCGCCGCCAGCCGAGAACGCGAGCCGCCTGTGCAGAAGAAGACGAGCGGCGCGATAAGGTAGAACAACATCTCCACTCCGATCGACCATCCGCCCGGAACGACGTTGTTGATGGCCGAATCGGACAGTGCGTGAACGAAGAACAGGTTCAGCAGGATGTCGGAGGTGTCGTGGGGCCCGAGAATCGAGGCGTGGTCGGCCTGAAACGTGTAGGTGTACCAACTCATCAGGCCATATCCGACGATTGCGACGTAGTAGAGCGGCGCGATGCGGAAAAACCGTTTGACATAAAAACGCAAGACGATCTGACCGGTGCTTGCATATCGTGCACGCTCGGCCTCCAGCGTCATGAAGATCGTGACGGCGCTGATCACGAAGAAAAGTTGTACCCCGTATTGCCCCATGCGAGCGACGATTTTCGCCCAATGCGGCAGATGAGGAAATTGAAACGACAAGTGAACTGCGACGACTGAAACGACGGCAATGGCCCGACCGCAATCGAGACCCGGTACTCTTTTTCGATCCATCCACTCTCCTTGCATCGGCTCGAGCTGTTGTTTGCATGACAAGACAGCTCAGGCCCGCCGACTTTCGAGGCGTTTATATGTGCATTGAGTAGTGTTCGGTTCAGGATCGCGCGAAAGTTCCCCTCGTGCCAGGACGGAGCGCGTACCTGCGGACTCAGGTACGCGTGCGTGGGCTGTTGCGTGGATCGCCTACCCGTGCATTGGCTTCCCGCCTCAAATCTCTTCTTGCGCGCGCGGCGCGCACCAGTGCCTGGACGAGCGCCCGAACAGGCGATTTCGCTTTCGATAGGGACTGCGAAGTATCTATTGCATCAGGGTGATGGACCGATGGCTGCATGTCGAATCTCCATGGGGTTCGCCTTCGCTACCATAGAGCGCCGCCGCGTTGGCGGGGTTTTCGACACGAAGTTCGATCGCGCGGAACGAAGTTCGTATGCGGGACGGATCGACTTCGCTTTTCCAGCGGCACGTTCGCATTGGATCGTGGACATCGCATAGGCCTGCGGCTTCGATAGCACCGCAACCTTTTACCGCGCGTTCAGGAGTGTACTGGGCCTGTCGCCCGGTGATTTGCGTCAGCGCTAAGCCGTGCCGGTCTCCGGAGGCCTCGATTTCCGATACGGCGAAACATAGTGCGGATTGGGTCGCGGGGCATCCACACTGTGCGCCCAGGCGGGTTGGCTGGGGTCGTGCCGCCGGGTTCTGTCGACCTCCTCTTTCAGTGCCGTGCAGATGGCACTGGCCGCGCTGGGACCGCTGTGGCCATCGATCACCCCCATCAAGAGATGGCGTTCGAGCGAGGCGGTGAGCTCCATGACGAGCACCGTTTTATCGTCGGTACTGTGCTGCGCGATTGCATGATCGATTGCACGCGCGGCGAATTCGGACTCTCTGGCCTGGGCGACCAACGATCCAAGCAGGCTGGCGTACGCTTCGGGTGGGATGCCCCCTCTCGTGGCGCTGTCGTCGCGCGCGGGATGGAGGTCGAACATGCCGTCGGAGCTGAGCCACAGGAAAACGCGGTCGCCTGGCTCGCGCCTGAGCCTGCCGATGTCCAACTGCTCGATGATCGGCTCGCCGGATTGACCCTTGCGCCGTGTAGGATTGGTTGCATAGCCGCCGACCGAATGGGGCGTGGACATGCCATCGTTGACATGGCGCTGAATGCGGTCACGCACGGCGAACAGCTGCCCCGATTCGAGATCGATATGCATTGCGGGCCCCAGACGTCGTTCGACCATGACGCCGCGATGGAATGCCTTCAGCAGCGTCGCGTAATCGTCGATCGACTGATCGGGTAAGAGCGACTGCGCGGTCACTTCCCCTGTGCGAGCATGCTGGATGAACGCGATGGCTCGCGTGTCTCCCGCATGTGCGAGCGTGAGTTGATCGCCTTGCACGGAAGCGAGCGTGACCATCGCTCCGCCGCGTAGCGTGTCGACGCGCTCGCGCATGACGCCGAACATGTATTGCAGCCATCGCGCCGCATCCGGTAACGAGACCTGCTCGACTACATGGAAATCTTCAGGCACCGGCTTGAAGATGCCTGGCAGGGCGACCTTCGTCGTTTCTGCCTCACGAGAATTCACGAGCGCGACTTCCTGGGTATGTCCAGCCTGTGAAGCAACCGTGACCTCGCCGATCACTCGGGTCCGCCTCACGGGTTGGAGGGCGTCATCGGATCGACGTCCCGGTGCGGATAGACGTTCGACGTTCGGCTCGTCCGTCGACAAGAGCTTGACCCGCTCGCCCGTGTCGGCGATCCGATAGTAGGTTTCGGCATCCGTAGCCTCGATATGCCGCAATTCGAGCGGGGCTTGCCGGGATACTACGATCATCGCCCCGCGCCGAATCGTATTCGATGCCGGTGTGCCGTGTATGTCCCAGACGAGCGGCGAACCTGGTGGCACGTAGAGTGCGCGGGTCAGAACGGGCTTGCGGATCAATCGGACGAGAGAGGAGCGGTCTGAAGCCCCGTCACCGGCGCTCGCCAGCACCTCGAAGCGTTCGCGATCCCCAATCGCCTCGCGTGTGCTCTGGTAGCAATCATGAATGCCCAGCGAATGCGCATACCCCAGCAGCGCATCGATCGCCTCGAGCGAGGTGTTGGCGTCGTTGCCCGAGAGCGATGCGAGCTTGTCTTGCATCGCCGCCAGTTGCTCGTCGCTCGCATTGGAAAAGATGATGACTCCGGTGCCGTCTGCCCTGACCGGCTGCCAACTGCCTTCGTCGGTCGGTTTGCCGCTCCAGAACAGGATGCCTCCTCCGTCGATGGGGCCATGCCGGCCCATCATTGGCGTGACCGTCATTTCTTGCGCGCCGACGAGTCCGTGCCTGCTCGTGCCGGGGGCCGGGATGCCGATGTGCGAGGCGGCGTCCATCCGGGGCACGAGCAATGCCGCATGTCGCTGTTCATTCGATCTCACCACCGTTCCGCGTCCCGCTTGGAATGCCCTCAGTGCAAGCTGATAGCTGACAGTGGCAGGGGCGGCTGCGCCGGGCGGTTGCATCCCCGCGTTACCGCCGTTTTCGACTTTGCGGGTATAGGCACGCGAGCGCAGACTGTCCAGGACCGGCGCAACGGGGCGCACGAGCACGGCGACGGTGCCGTGTTTCACGGTATCGTCGTTGGGTAACTGGTGGGGCTTGAAAGAATTCGATGGGTCGAGCAACGGAAAAGACATGATCTTCGATGAAAGGGCAAACTCGAGCGCGTGCATATCGAGGGACCTGCGGGCGGGATTCATGGCTCCAAATCAGGCCGCGCGGATGATCGACTAAACGCTAACAACTTCAACTGCCGCGGGCCGATCAAGAGCGAAAAAGGCACATGGTCGGCGAAACTGGGTGTTGCGCGAGAGGTGGCGATCCGTCGACGGATGTCAAGAAATCAGGATCGTTTCCCTACGCAGTGGTCAGCGCTCGAGTGGCCGGCGATGCGCGAGCGGCATAAACGCCGCGGTCGATAAGCGGAGCCGATGCGGTTGCCGCAGCTTACTCATGCGGAAATTCCCGCGCTGCGGGCGGTGCCGCAGTACAAACCCTGTCATACGTCCGTTTCCCGTGCTCATCCAGGCGAAGACATCGTCCATCCCCTCGTAGAATGGCGCGGGCTCGAGACAGTGCGTACGCTTCGATACATGCTCCACGCGTTCTTGCAACGAGCATCGACATTTCGGAGAACCACGATGTCTCGGCTGAACACATGGCTTTTGTTGGGCAGCAACGCCTACGACGAATATACCTACGTGCCATGGCTCGGCAAGAACGTCTATCGCCGCACCGTCGATCTGCGTCACGTCACATTGCTTTGACCGTTCCAGCGCGGCGCGCAACCTGATTGCCGCCGCGTCTTTTTCCCACACCCGCTGCACCGAGCGAGCCACCGCCGAACGAAGCGGCGAAGCGCCGGCAGCGCGTCCGCGTTTACCGGTTAATCCAGGAAGAGAAGGGAAATCCGCCGCATCGCGAGCGTTGAGCCGCGCGGGCAACCGTGAGCGCTCAGCGCGGCTCGCGTTCGTCTGACGATTCTTGCGTCGTGGGTTCAGTCGCTCGGATCGTCGAGCATCGCAAACATGCGTGCCGCGTCCGATTCCTTACGCAGGACGCATCGACGCGATTTCTCGATCGCCCGCACGGCACGCGTGCGGCCGGGGCCGCGCGTCGCACGCGACGCACGCAGCGAAGATCGCCCGCCGAGTCGGCACCGTGCCCGAAATCGTTCCGCTCTGACCGCCATGATTGTCCACCGCAAAGACGCATTGACGAATCCGTCCGGCATCGTGCTCGCGGCCGACATGCCGCGCCTATCCGGATCGGGCTCCCGGGCGCAATGCCTGACGAGGTGCCGCCCTGCGATCAAAGGTAGGCCACCGCATGCCCGGCGACAACTGTGCAAGAAGACGCCGCGCGCGCACGATCGTTTGATGCCTTCATACCTCGGTATAGCCGGCCCCCGGAGAAGCAAGTGCAGTAGCGGCGTATGTGCCGTACCCCTCGTGCGGTACGCCTCGCGCGTCCTATAATGACTGCCGATTCCCGCGTTGCGGCGGCGCCTCGTGCGCGTCATGCGCGCCGGGTTCACGGGGGCCGCATGGTATCCGCTCAGCATTCGACATTGACCAAGACAGGCGACGATTCCCCCATCGTCTATGTAGTCGACGACGACGAAGGAATGCGCAACGCGTTACGCAATCTATTGCGTTCGGTAGGATTTGCGGTCGAGACGTTCGGGTCGGTACGCGATTTCCTCGACTTCAAAAGAAAGGCCGTGCCGAGCTGTCTCATTCTCGACGTCAGATTGCCCGGTGAGAGCGGTCTCGCGTTTCAGCAGGATATGAGCCGCACTGGCTTGCGCATGCCTGTTCTGTTCATGTCGGGCCATGGCGACATCGAAATGTCCGTCAAGGCGATGAAGGCCGGCGCGCTCAATTTCTTCCCCAAGCCGTTTCGCGAGCAGGATCTGCTCGATGCAGTCAACGAAGCGCTGGCGCGCGACGGCGAACGGCTGGCCGCCGAACGCTCGCTCGCGTCGCTCGGCGCGGCTTACGAATCGCTGACGCCGCGGGAGCGCGAGGTCATGGCGTTCGTTATCGCTGGCCTGATGAACAAGCAGATTGCCGCTCGAATGAATCTGAGCGAGATCACCGTGAAGATTCACCGTGGCCAGATGATGAAGAAGATGGAAGCGCGTTCCTTGCCGGACCTCGTGCGAAAGGCGCAGGCGCTGGGGGTGGAACCGCGGCGTTGAGACGTGTGCGGCAGGCCGCAATCGGCGTGAAGCAGTCCTAAACGGTTTTGCCCACGGCCCGTGCCAGACATCGCTGCAACTCCTGCGTGTCGATCGGCTTTTTCAGGAGCGCCAGCGCACCGTTTGCCGCTACGCGTGCGCGCAGCGCTTCGGTCGTGAACGCCGTGACGAAGATGGTGGGCGGCGCATCGCCCGAGGCCAGCAGTTGCTCATGCAGTTCGATGCCGCTCATGCCAGGCATCCTGACGTCAGAAATCAGGCATCCGAGTTCGTCGACGTCCGCCAGCGACCGGCGCGACAAATACGCCTCGGCGGAATCGAACAGCAGCGTCTGCCAGCCGAGCGAGCGCACCAGGTTCGCGATCGCGAGGCGCGACGCTTCGTTGTCATCGACGATCGAGACGGTACCGAAAAAGGGCATGAATGAGCTCGTATCGGCGAGCGGCGGTAATACATGCCGCGCGCCATCGTTTATCAGTACCGAGGGTAGTCCGTAACCCGTCGAACCGACATCATACGGAGGTATGCCGTCGATCGCCGCGGTGGTAGGATGGACTCACCGTTGTCTCGAAAGCGGTACAGGAAGCAGCGAGACAGTGTTGAACGCGGCGCGGCTTGCCGGCGCCCGTTCGGCGTGCCGCAGCGGAGGTGGACGAAATGGCACAGGAGACCCCCAACGCGCCGGCGGACGCCGGCGACCTCGCTGCGGCGCGCGATGCCGCCGGATGTGGAGCGCAGGCAGGTATCGATCGGCCGCTGCGCGAGAGCGAGGCGCACTGGCGTGAGGTGTTCGAGCACAATCCCGTCATGTACTTCATGGTCGATGCCGACGGTGTCGTTCAATCGGTGAACGGATTTGGCGCCGCGCAGCTCGGCTATCGTGTCGACGAACTGGTCGGCCAATCCGTTCTCGCGGTGTTCCGTGAAGAGGATCGGCCCTTCGTCATCGAGCAGATGAGCATTTGTCTGGGCGATCCCGGTCTTTCGCACAGTTGGGAAGTCCGCAAGATCAGGAAAGACGGCTCGTTGCTCTGGGTGCGCGAGAACGCGAAAGCGGTGCGGCGCCCGGACGGCTTTCTGGTTCTCGTGGCCTGCGAGGACATCACCGAACGCAGGCGAACAGAAGACGCGCTCCGGCAAAGCGAGATGTACCTGGCCGAAGCGCAGCGCATCAGTAATACCGGCAGCTTCGGCTGGCGGATTCCGAACGGCGAACTGATCTGGTCTGCGGAAACGTACCGTATTTTCGAATACGATCCGTCCGTCGAGCCCACCATCGAACTCGCGCTCCAGCGTATGCATCCCGACGATCGCGAGTTCGTGCGGCAACTGCTGGAGCGCGTGATGCTCGAGCAGACGGACTGGGACGTGGAGCATCGGCTGCTCATGAGCGACGGGCGGGTCAAGGACGTTCGCGCAGTGGCCCACGCCGTGCGTGACGGTGCGGGCAACCGCGAGTTCATCGGTGTCGTGATGGATGTGACGGCGTCGCGCCGGGCGGCTCAGGAGTTGAGCCGCGCGCGCGCCGAGCTTGCGCATGTGATGCGCGTGACGACGCTCGGCGAGTTGGCCGCCGCGATCGCGCATGAGGTCAATCAGCCTATCGCGGCGATGGTCACGGATGCACAGGCATCGTTGAATTGGCTGGACCGTGAACCTGCCGATCTCGATGAAGTCGATCAGGCGCTGCACCGTATCGTCGAGAACGGCAATCGCGCGGCCGATGTCATCGGCCGCATCCGCGAACTGGTCAAGAAGGCGCCGCCTCGCATGGGGATGGTCGACCTGAACTTGGCCGTGAAGGAAATGATCGCACTGACGCGCGCGGAGATTGCGGGTTCGGGCGTGGCGCTGGACACCGCGCTCGAGGACGATCTACCTTCGGTGCACGGCGATCGCGTCCAGCTGCAGCAGGTACTGCTGAATCTGATCGTGAATGCGCTCCAGGCGATGAGCGCAGTGCCGCCCGGGCAAAGAAAATTGCGCATTTGCACCACGCGCATCGAGCTCGACCGCGTGCGCGTGTCGGTGCAGGATTCGGGACCTGGTTTGTCGGCGGCGCTCGTCGATCGCATCTTCGCGCCTTTTTATTCGACGAAGCCCGATGGACTCGGGATGGGATTATCGATCTGCCGTTCGATCGTAGAGGCGCATGACGGACGTTTGTGGGCAAGCGCGGAGGAGCCCGGCGCGACGTTCCATTTCACGATACCGGTCGATTCGGCCCGGTAATGGCCGGAAAAAGCCGCATCAAGCGGTCATGCCGTGTCTCTCGTGCCATTTACGCCATGCGGCACGCACGATCGCGCGGTCCCGCGGGCGTTCGAGAAGCCAGAGTGCATCTTCGTAGGTGGCGAGGATCAGGGCCTGCGTTTCCCAACCCGCGTCCCGCACACTGCCGCCGATGCGATCCCCTTCGAAGAACCGCGTATCGTTGCTCGTCGGCGCCCTGAGTTCGGGCGGCGTCGGATCGTATTCGAGGCCGAAATCGCCGACGACGCTACGCAGCCGCGCGCGCATCCCGGTCTCCTCGAACAATTCACGCAGGGCGGTAACGGGAAGCAGTTCGCCATCGTCGGCGCCGCCTTGCGGCAATGTGACGCGGCCGCCGTACCCGTTGCTCGGCACCACCAGCCATAGCCTCGGCACGGGCCATCCTTCGAAAATCACGACGCCGGCGGTGGGACGGCCATTCGATGCAAAACCGAACGGATAGGGCGTGTCTATCGCGATATCTTCCTTGGAATCGGCAAGCCAGGCGCGCGCATCGGTGGGTGGTGTGGCGCTGCGCATCGGAATGCCGTTGAGCTCGGCCGGCGCGGGCGCACCGGGTACGAAGGTCAGCGAGATGTCCTTGCGCGGCCACAACGCCGGGGGCGAAGGCGTGGTGGGCACGTGAATCGCGAACTCGCCTTCGGGCAAAGCGGGGTGCCATGCGTGCAGAGGGCGATCCGTTTCGGGGAGCGCTGCAATCAACGAGGCCAGGGGCGGCTGGCGACGCATGATGTGGTTCGTGATGTTGGCGGCGATCTGCGTTGCGTCGACGAGCGGACGGATCGAGGCGCCAGGGCCAGGCAGGACGTTGGTGAGCCAGTTTATTCCCTCGGTGGCCATGCCAACGACATCGATGGTCGTGACGGGATTGCCGGAGCCGTCGACGACATGGCGTCGAGAATCGATCTCGATCCCGCCCGCGGCGAACTCGCCGTTTCGGTAGCGCTGAATCAGCCCGCTTTCAAGCAGATTGGCATACAGCGAATCCGCTTGCGGTTGATCCGTAATATCGCCGAGCTGCGCATGGATCAGCACGTCGGCCTCCATGCCGTGCGCAACGCCGAGCGAGTTCGATCGCAGGACGAAACGCGCGGCTGCTTCATCGAGTTCGATATCGCTGCCCGGGCCCGGTCCGGCGACGACCACGCCGGCGTCGATCAACGCCAGAAGCTCCCTGTTGCGTCGATCGGGCACGGCGCCGGCAGTGCGGTCCATTCGGGCAGCCAACTCCAGAAAGCGCCGGTGGCTGTCGGGCGTGAGTCCACCGAAATCGACGGCATAGCGCAAAACATCGCGGATTTCGCGCAGCACGTGGGCCGCGGCGTTGAACGGATGGTTGACATTGCCTTGCTGTGCGCGAGACACATCGTCCGCCAGGCGTTCCCTGAAGGCGTGCGCGTAGCTCTGATAATCAGCGAATGCGGGCGGCTCCGGGGCCGTCAGCAGCGAGCGCGCCGTACTCAGCTCCTGCTCGGAGGGCTCGAATCGCGATGGGTCGACCGACGATGCCCCTTCGCTGCTGCAATGAATCGCGTACGCGAGCTCCTGCTCCAGACGCGGCAGCAGATCGGTTTCGAGGTCGAGCTGCATGCTTCCGGTGCGCGCCATGGCATCCGCGCGAAGCGCGTCGATGACGGTGCGGGTGAGAAAGTGCGGTTCGAACGCTTCATCGTGACCTTTGTGATCGATCGGGCGCGTATCGAGTGCGAAGCCGCTGCGCGAGTAGAGCACGATCCGCGGCTCGCGCCCGCTCGCCCGATAGCTCGGTTGGCCGGCGGCCGAACCGACGAAACGGCCGCCCCGTCCGACGGTCAGCTCCGCTATCACATCGAGGCAGCTGCGGCCCATTCCACGCACCGCCACGACCGCCCCCGGCGCAATGTCCTGCAGCGCCTCGAGCGGGTGAGGGCGGGGAACGAACCGGAGTTGCGCGTTGCGCTCGCGGCAACGCGCCACACGTTCGAGCAATTCGGAGTCTTCCGGGGTGAGCGAGCCGTCGGGAGGCGCTGTCAACACCACATGATCGACGATTAACGGCAGTCCTTGTTCGAGCACGATCTTGACGCGGCTCGGGTGGGCTTGCGTGCCGTCTTCGGACAGATCGGACGGACGCAGTCGCAAATCGACCGCACGCAACGGGTGATGAATCAACTGTAGGCGGGAATCCTCGTCGACAAGTTTTTCCAGCGTTCGGTACACGTCGTCGAGGTACCTGCCGAGCAATGCGCGGGGCAGATAATCGTCTTCCCGTACCGCGCGTCCCGCGCGAGTGTTGTTCACGAACTGGCCGTCGACGAACCGATAGCCATGTGCGTTGGCCCACTCTTTCAGGGATGGGCCGACGGCATATTCCTGATCGGCACGGTCCCAAATCGTGATGGCCCCGGCGCCCGTGTTGAGCAACTGGTGCGATGCTGCATCGGGCGAGTGAACGCCGTGCCCCGGCTCGCCCGGCTCGATCAGATGAATATTGATGCGAGCGTTCAGGCCGATATGAAGCAGGTGCTCTTCGGACAGCATCGCTTGAATGCGCTCGAGCACGCTCAGTCCGCGCGGGCCGGCACCGATGATCGCCACATGAAAGATCGGCGGGCGCTGATGGTTGGACGCCGCCACATGGACGGCCGGCGCGATGGACTCGATGCGGTGATGCGGGGTCGAAGCATGGGCCTTGGCGAGGGAAGCCGCGCCGTTTTCGGTCGCCATTCCGGACTCGCCAGCCTGCCGTTTCGGTCTGGCTCGAAGTGGGTCGAAGATCGATGACACCGGTGGTTTCGTCGCAGCCGGTGGCGCCGATGATTGGGTCGAACCGGTCGCGCCTCGGTTCTGCGCAGCGCGGTGCGCGGGATCGGATGCGGAGATATGCGTCATGCGTAATTGATCTCAAAGCGACTGTCGGCCGCTTCATATGTCTCGTCGAAAGTGCGTCGGATCGACTCGCGCACCGCGACGAAGACGAACTGATCGGCACGGAGGCCGGATTGTCGCGGATCAACCGATTCATCGCGAGACGATTCCGAAGCGCGTGCGGTCGTCGCGAAGCGTGGGCATGTTTTTCTTTGTGCGCGGCATGTGTCGGAGTGGTTCGTCCTGCCTTTCCGGGCTTCGCGCCATAGCGCAGCGGAGGATCGGATTTCGCGTCAAATGTCGCGACATCGAAAACGGAGGAATCAAGTGTCATTGAAACTTGGAGCCCACGACGGGGGCACGCTGGCTGTTACCGATGCAGCAGTGTCCGGCACGATGACTGCGCCACCTCGCAGCATCTCGCCCACACGCCGCGGAACGACGGACCCGCGGTTCGAGCAGATCGGCCGCACGCCGCTGACTGACGACACGTCGGGGCGCCCGCCGAGCGTGGCTTCGTTCAGGGTATCGACACGATCGCCTTTGCATGTGGTCGTGCAAGGTCCCAGTGCACCGCACGGTACGCTCGAACGCTTGCAGGCTTGCCTGCGTCCCGGTGCTGCGACGGTTCGCTTGCCACCGGGCGCGCTGCACGGCGATGCTTTCCGTCTGCATGACGTATCGTACGATGCGGCCGACTATGCGCGTGCCGAGGAGCTGGCGAGCGAGGCCTCGCTCGACATTTCACCGGTACCGGACGATCGTCATATCGACAACCTGGCGCTCTTCGCAACGGATGTGGACAAAACGTTGATCGACGGTGATTTCCACGCGAAACTGGTTGAACTCAAGGGCGACCCCGAGGCCGATGCTCTGGCCTGGCGCGAAGATATCGTCGAATCGATGCGTGGCCGCGTGGCAACCCTCGCGGGCATCGGCATGGAAGATTTTCATGAGGTGGGCGACATGATGGCTCGTCGTCTCATGCCCGGCGCGCGCGAGTTCATCGGTATGCTTTCGCCGCAGGCTCGCGTGCTGCTGATATCGTCCGGTTTCACCCAGTTCGTGGAAAAGCTGCGAGATGAGCTGGGTGCAAAGCACCTGCACGTGCACGCGCATGCCAACCGGCTCTTGACGACGCTTGCCGAAGCGCAGACGTCCATCGACGAGGAGAGATTCGATGACCCCGCATTGTCGTTATCGAGCGAAGCGTCGCGCGTCATGTCGGAGTTGCTGACCGGCAAGATGGACGGTGAGTTCCTGGATGGCAACGTGAAGGAGCGACTGTTCCGCCAATACCACGCCGAACTGCCTGACGACGCGCATTCAGCCGCGATGGGCGATGGCGAAAACGACATTCCGATGTTGGCCGCGGCGGTGGAATTGGGCGGGGTAGGCGCCGCCTTCAGGCCGCGCTACGGCCGCCATCTCCTGCCGTCGGGCGTCGATGTCATCGAACATTCTGGGTATGACGCACTGGGCAATCTCTTCATGGGCGTCGAGCACAGACGGCGCGATACCGGACAGTGACGTGGCGGCGCGCCGCGCGCGGCGCGCAACGCATCGCGCTCAACTCATCAGCAAGAGTCCGAGCCCCACCTGAGCGGCCATGCCCGCGCCAATCACGATATCCGGATCCATTCTGCGTAACACCCCGCCCCGGTCGATGAGATGCGGTTGCGTGATATCGACGGGTGAGGCTTCTGCGCCGCGCAATGGCGGGTTGATCGCGGCGATCGGCCCCCGCCGAACGATGGAACCGCGGCCGTGGTTCGCACCGTGGGCGTTTTCATGTGCGAACTTGAAGCCGCGCAAAAAGACGCCGTCGGCCGCGACCATGCCCGTTTGCACGAAGGCGGAGGCGATGTCGCCCGTCATGATCGAATGCGCGGCGAACAGCGCGTTCGCGAGCGCGAATGGTACTGACGCACGCTTCGCGCCCAGCATCTGAAATTCAGGCAGCCGCTGAAAGAACGGCGGTTTGTACATCCGGCCTCCGTCGGGCCTGATCCTGTTGTAGATGAGCAACTCGCCGAGCGCTTTTTGCATCCAGCGGGACCGCTCGTCGTTGCCCGGCAGGAACCGGCGCAGTTTGTCACCCGCGGCGGGCACGGTCGGATCGAGGTTGTGCTTGTTGCCGATCACCTCGAGCGAGCGCGCGAGCCTCTGGCCGCCGTTCCCGCTCAAATGCACGGGAACGAACATCAGCGTGGCCAGGTTCGCGAGCCACGTTGCCGTACCTTCGATCGAGTCGAAGCCGGTCAACAGCACCTGCGGTGCCAGCCAAACGCCGGCCGCGGCAATGTCGCTAGGTGCATAGCTTGCGCCCCAGAATACGCGGCGCGCGCGCTCGATCGGGCTGTCCGACGCGAACAGCCCTTCACTCGCGACCGTGTCGAGCCGGCGAAACGCGTCGACGTCCTCGGGCATGGTTCGAAGCATCTCGGCCAACATCGCTATTTCGTCGCGATCGTGGCGACGATAACCTCGAATGATTCCGCGCGCGCCTGTCGCTCGTTTTTCGAGCGTATCCAGAACGGATATTTCCGCGCGTTGGAGTTGGGCGTCGGCATTATCGATTCCAGCGGCGTCACGCCTCTCGCCATTCAATAGCAGCTCACGATTCGCGGCGACTTCGTCGAGACGTTGCATGACACGAATTTGTGCGACCCGCTTCGTTGCGTTGATGCCGGCCCGCGCACCGAACATCGCGCGTCCTGACTCGAGCATGACTTCCATCGTGGTATCAGGCGGGAGATCCAGCCCGTACCGCATCCCCATATAGGCACCTGTCGCCGTCGCCACAATCTTGCCCGCCGCGCGTGCGGTTGCCCAGCGAATCGTGCGCCGCGGCATGCCGGTAACGGGGGGGGCGCCATACGCTTCGCCGGGCTGCGCACGGTATTTGGCCCGGGTATTGGCGATGGTGGTCTGATATAACGTGCCTTTATCGTCGAGGACCATTGCGGCGCGCGCGACGAGGTCCCTGTCGATGCACTGTTGCTTCAGGTTGGCGTGCAGTTCCCGGGCCGGCCCCTCGATGCGATAGATCGCCACGTCGGCATCGGGATTGGATTCGATGAGGCGAATGGCACGCTCGCGTGCGCTTTCGAGGCTCGCGAACGGACGCGTATGCACATCGAGCGTCAAATCGCTTCCTTCTGTTCCGATGACGTCGACGGGCATCTGTTTCGTCGAGAGAACATAGAGAACCGAATCTCGGCGCGGCCCCGCGATGAACCGATGACCGTTGCGCCGCTCTTCCGATTTGAGCGCGCGAATGCGTGTGCCGAGCGACACGTGATTTGAGACGAAGGCGGGAGGAGCTTCGAATGCGGCGAGGCCTTCGCGCTGCTTTTCTGTCATCTGATGCGGCAGCAAGCCGATGCCTAGGCGAGCCAATTGAACTTCCTGAGGTAGCGCTTGCATCGCGCTATCCGCTTGTGGACCCAGGTGAGACGTGAACCTTATGGCAGGCATGACTTCGACGCCTTTGGCACGTTCGTTGTGAGGTGCCGTATGCTCGGGAATCTGCGGATCGTGAACGGTGACGTTTTCAGGATTTGGATCACCTGTCTCGACGCTTGTCCTCTCGAGCGCGGACGTCAGTATTTCCGCGAAGGAGACGGGCAGCGGTTCATTGAGTAACGCGCGAAAAAATTCGATGACGCCCGGATCGGTACCGGCTACCGCCTCGAGCTTATCGAACGGGAGTTCCGCGTCCCATTGCGGCTTGTTACCGGGCGGTTGCTCGAAATCATTCGGCGGCATGTGGGGCGGTCGCTTTCCGAACCAATGGGCCAGGAAAGCCCTGATCGCAAGGCGTTCCTCGTCGGACAAATTACCGACGATCTCGAGTTCTGACGCGATCGGAGCCAGATGTCGCTTCTCAATCCAGCCCACTTCGATGGCCGATATGCGGACGGGCCTAGGCACATCATCGTAGCCGGCTTCCAACACGCGGGTGATGGCTTTGTCGAGCAGCTTCGGGGTCTCCCGGTGTGCTGCGTGAGCCGCTCGCTCTTCGTGACTGATCTCTGGTTCCGCGTGAGTGCTGCCTGATTTTGCGCGAGTGCTGATTGCGATCGCCGGTTTTTCCTCGGCTATTATCTGCGCGAGGAAGCTGATGATGTGCTCGGGGTTCCAGTCTGCGACATCTGTGTACTCGATACTGCGCTCCGCCGGCGAGTTGTACGGGCTGCGATCCGGATAGCTGAGCACGTCGACTTTCAAACGATCGGGGTATCGTCGAGCCAATGACGAAAGCAAGCCGAACGATTGAGCGATGCGCGTCGCGCCGTATTGCGTGGAGAAGAGTGCCTCTTTGCCGGTGGCGGCAAACTTTGGGCGCTGAATACCGGTCTCGCTCGTGTATGCCGTGCCGCCATTCGATTGCGTGAGGTAGACGACATGGACCTTCACGCCCATTGCAAGCAACGTGGCGATCGTTTTGAGCATCATCGACTCGTCGTCGGGATGGGCCAGCACGAACAGGGCGCTATCGAAGTTCCAGCCTGGTGCGTGGCGATCGAGCAACTTCTGCATATGCGGGTCGATCGTGCTGATTCGTTCGGTATCGTTCGGTTCAGCTGAAACGGCGCCGCTGGCGGCCGGTGTCTCGTGGGACGATGCGGCCTTGAAGTTGAGGGTCTGCGCGTCTGTTCGCGCATCATCTTTGTATCGTGCCGACGCCTGCGGGCGGGCGTCACCACGGGCGCGATTCCCGCCCATCAACCCGGCCAGGCGCGAAGGCGCACGCGATTGGAGAGTCGACTCATGCAGCCGGCCGTGAGATCGTCCTTCCTGCGGACGGGAGGCGTAGTCGGGCTCATGGGTGTACGTTCGGGAAGCGCGCTTGAACATGGCTGGGCTCATCAAAAATTGAGTGATACAAGTGACATTGCGGGATTGAGCCGTTACCGCGATGCGGGGCAGCTTGATGAGTATTGTGCACAGGCACGGCGTTCGTAGTGTCACGTGCTTCGCTGTGGGACGCCGCTTTTCGCATCAAATTCCGCTGAGCAGGGTCGTTAGCCGCCGGTTGAATAAAGAAAGAAGCGGAGAAGCGGAGCGCGAACTCTTGCGGCACTCCGCGCTGGCCCTTTTCTCTATCGAGCCCCAATTAATGCGCTTTGCGCTCTGTCGCTAAAGTTCAACGGGCTCTGCGCCGATATTCCTGCAAGAGAGAGCGTCAAGACGACGCGCGTCGGCATGCGCGCGTCGCGGCGCTTCCAATTGAAATCAGATAGAAAGACGGCATGCGTGTCGCGATCTCTTGTCAGGCCAAGATGGCAGTTCACGGGTTAATCGGCATTGCGCGCTCCGCCGGCGCGTGGCTTCGCCGCATCGAAACGAGCTCCCGTGCATTTCTTCCCGTGGCGCTCTTCCTCTTGAGCGTAGGGACGTTTGCGTGCGGTGCCGCATACACGCTCGCGTCGCACAAGCAGGCTCACGACGTGCGCGCGCGAGCAACGCATGTCCGCAATAGCGTCGAAGTGCTGCAATCGCTGCTGCTGCAGGCCAATGCGGAATTTTTGTTGGGCTTGGGCAGTGCGCGGGCGACCGACTACGGTTGGTCGATCGAACGCGTGGGCGAGGCCGCGCGTTGCTTCGAGCGTCTCGGCGAGCTACTGGCGAACGATCCAGCCAATCTCGCGCTCGTCGCCGCACTTCGGCAGGATACGGCGCGCTGGGCAGGCCAGCTGGCCGAGACGGCCGTTCACGCGAGTGTGAGCCAGCAAAGGGCAACTGTCGATAGTGACCGGCTGCTGTCGACCAATCGCAATCTCACCGGTATCGTGAGTCGACTCGCGGCTCTGCGTGCAGCACAGATCGAGATTCTGCGCATCGACTCCGACAGAACGGCCAACCGGCTATTCATCGAACGGACCGTGCTGGCTTCCACCGCGGCGATCGCATTCGGCCTGCTGCTTTATGCGTTCGCGGCGCGGCATCGGGTCCAATTGGCTCGGCAACGCGTGCATGTCGTGGCGCAGGAAAGCCAGCGGCGCTTTCGCGAGTATTTCGATCACCATCCCTTGCCGATGTTGATCTTCGATGTGGGGACTCACGCCATACTCGCCGCGAACGATGCGGCGGCGCTGCAATACGGACGCTCGAAAGAGGAGCTTTGCGGCTGCACGATGACATCGCTTTACGCGCCCGAGGACCTGCCGGCGTTTCGCGACGATTTGCGCCGGTTTCGGCAGGCCGAGGTGCTGAGCGGATCGGCGGGAGTGTGCCGGCAGCTCGACAAGAGCGGAGCGCGTATCTTCGTCGAGTTGTCCTATCATTTTCTGGACTATGCGGGGCATGACGCCTGTTTCGTGACGGCAATCGACGTGACGAGGCGAAAACACGCCGAGCTCGCGTTGCGTCTGCGCAGCAAGGCGCTCGATGCCATCGGCAACGGTGTGTTGATCATGCGGCCGACCGATGCGGGCAACGTCATCGAATACGCGAACCCTGCGTTCGAGAAGATCACGGGATTCGCGCGAGAGCATATCGTTGGGTGCGACCTGAGCACCATCGACAGCCGATTCGGTCATCACGCGGTCGTCGCGGCGATCGGTCGCAGCCTCGTGCAAAAGGCGGACCTCTCGACCCTTTTGCGCAGCCGCCGGGAAGATGGCGAGACGTATTGGAACCAGCTGCATGTTTCAACGGTTCATCCCGAAGATGAACCCCATACGCATCACATCGCGGTCATCAACGATGTCAGCGAGCTCATCGAATCGCGCGACCTGCTGCTCAAGCAGGCGCGATTCGATGCGCTGACCGCGCTTCCGAACCGTGTCATGCTCGCCGAGCTGCTGGATCAGGCCATTGCGCAAAGCGGCGCGTTTGCGTTGCTGTTCATCGATATCGATCACTTCAAGGACGTCAACGACAGCCTGGGTCACGGTGCGGGCGATGCGCTGCTGCGCGAAGCCGCAATCCGGCTGGCGAGTGCGATCGGCGCCGACGATGCCGTCGCGCGGTATGGCGGCGATGAGTTCGTTGTCCTGATCGATTGCACGAAGCGCGACGATGCGCTCCACGCGGCACTCGAACGTGTGAAGCGGGCATTCGACGCACCGATCGGGATAGACGACGTCCAATTGCACGTGCAATCGAGCATCGGTGTGACCTGCTATCCGACGGATGGCGCCGATGCGGAATCCCTGCTTCGGAATGCGGATCTCGCGATGTATCGCGCGAAGGCGCTCGGCCGCAACAGCATTCAGCACTTCAGGGCGGAGCTCGCGCACGAGGCCAAGCGCCGGATCCTGCTGTCGCGCCGGCTGCGCGAGGCCTTGGCGGCCGATGCGTTCGAGCTCGTCTACCAACCTCAGATCGACACGCGTTCGATGACCGTGACGGGCGTCGAGGCGCTGATCCGGTGGAACGACGAGGAGCTTGGCTCGGTCAGCCCCGCATCGTTCATTCCGCTCGCGGAAGAACTGGGTCTCATTGCATCGATCGACGAGTGGGTCCTCGATGCGGCCTGTGCTCAGGCCAAGCTTTGGGAAAACGTGCTGCCTGGCGTGCGCATGTCGATCAACGTCTCGCCGCGCCAGCTCGCGCGGCGGGACTTTCACCATACGGTGCGTCAGGCGCTGGATAAGGCGCGGCTTTCGCCGGAGCGCCTGGAGATCGAAATCACCGAGCGCGCATTGGTTGCGCAAGGCGCGCTGCCGACATTGCGGGCGCTCAGCGAGATCGGCGTAGCGATCGCGATCGACGACTTCGGCTCCGGCTATTCGAGCCTGTCGTATTTGCGCAGCTTTCATGCGGACCGGCTCAAGATCGACATGTCTTTCGTGCACGGCATCGGCAAGAGCCGAGAGGACGAAGCAATCATCAAGGCAATCCTGGCGCTCGCGCACAGCCTGCATTTCGAAGTCGTCGCGGAAGGGGTGGAAACGGCCGATCAGCTGAATTTTTTGGTCGGCGTGCATTGCGATGCAATTCAAGGGTACATTTTTTCGCCTCCCGTTTCGGCAAAGGATGCACCGGAGCGGATTGCATGCCTTGGTTGCACCCCTTCTCGATTAGTGAATCTTGTCTAAATCCGTTTTTTTCGCTTACACCTATTCGCGTTTATTGTTTCACTTCATGTCGCTGGCGGGCGGCAGGCTCCGCGCGCTGCCTGACCCAAATCAGATCATTTCCGATGGACGAATCGGAGGGGGCGACATGACAGGACCGATCAAAAGGGCGGTGTTCTCCGGCGCAATAGTGCTTGCGTCGATCGTTGCGGCGTGGCCGGCCGGTGCGGGCGCGGCGCGAGCGTCCCAGGCGCTCTCGCTGGCTGCGGCAACGGCGGCCACCGTTGCCACCGCTGGCGCGGCCGATTCCTATGCGGCAACGCGCTACCCCATCGTGCTCGTGCACGGTCTCACCGGGACGGACCGGTACGCGAACGTGCTCGACTATTGGTACGGCATACCCCGCGATCTGCAATCGCATGGCGCGGCGGTTTATGTGGCGAATCTCTCGGGTTTCCAGAGCGACCTCGGCCCCAATGGGCGCGGCGAGCAACTGCTCGGCTTCGTCAAAGAGGTGCTCGTGGCGACGGGCGCGCAAAAGGTCAACTTGCTCGGACATAGCCAGGGTGGCCTCAGTGCCCGCTACGTGGCGGCCGTGGCGCCTGAGCTCGTTGCCTCGGTGACGACGATCGGCACGCCGCATCACGGCTCGGAGTTCGCCGACTTCGTGCAAGACGCGATGCGCAAGGACCCGACTGGGCTCGCGCAACCGGCCATCGCGCAGCTCGCCAATGTCCTCGGTGTATTGCTGAGCAGCAATCGCAATACGAACCAAAATGCACTCGCGGCGTTGCATGAGCTGACGAGTGCTGGCGTCGCTTCCTTCAATGCGGCGGTGCCGAGCGCAGGCCTGGGCGCCCCCGGCAGTTGCACGACGGGCGCGGCCACCGAGACGGTGGGCGGCTACACGCATTACCTCTATTCGTGGGCAGGCACGGCCATCGAGCCGAAGGGGTCTCTCTTCGGGGTGCGCGGCGCGAAAGACACGAGCGTGTCCGGTGCGCTCGATCCCGCTCTGTTCGCGGATCCGGGCACGCTGGCGCTCTTGGGCACCGGCACGATCATGGCCAACCGCAACGCGGTGCCCAACGACGGACTCGTCTCGCTGTGCAGTGCGCTCTATGGCAACGTGCTCGGCACGCACTATCACTGGAACCATCTCGACGAAATCAACCAATTGTTCGGTTTGATGGGGCAGAACGCGGAAGATCCGATCGCCGTGATTCGCACGCATGCGAACCGGTTGAAGCTGCAGGGACTATAGCGCGTGGCCGGCGGTTCGCGCAGCAGCGCAGGCTCACGCTTGCGCTCGTTCCTGTCGTGCAGTGCTTTTCGAGCCGTTGCAGCAACGCTGAGCGCCCTTGCGGCGTTTGCGTTCGTGGTTTGGTGCGTGGATCTCTCCATGGCCGACGGTCTCGCTAATCACGCAACGAAACCTGTCGGACGTTCGACGCTGTCGCGGCACTCGAGCGCCGGCGAACGCGAGGCAATTTCGCGGTCAGCCGGGCTCAGCGCGGCAACATCGGGCGGGGGAGAACCGCGGTCGCTGTCAGGATCGATGGCGCCGCGCTTGCCGCTCGATATCCGGGGACATTTGGCCGTCACGCGCGCCGCGCGAGACTTCTTCGACTATTTCCTGACGGCTCGTCACGAAGTGACGCCCGAAGTGCTCGATGCCATGGTCAGACGAGCGATTGCGGCGCAGCTCGAGGGCAGCACTGCCCAATCGGAAGCGCTCGATCTCTGGCAGCGCTACCGTAGCTACCTCTCCGGGCTGACCGATCTCGCGCCGCTGCAGGTCCCTGCTTTCGAGCGCGGCGCCAGCGCAAATGCGGACGCATTGCAAGCGGCGTTCGATGCGCGGGCATCGCTCGCGAGCCGCACGTTGGGGGCTGCGTGGAGCGAAGCCTTCTTTGGCGAGCAGTGGCGAACAACGGCTTATTCGCTCGCGCGCTTGCGAATCGCCAGCGATCCGACGTTGACGGACGAGCAAAGGGCCGCACGACTCGACGCATGGAGGCAATCGCTACCGGCCGAAGAGCGCGCGTCGCTCGAGCGCGAGGCCAAACCGCAAGCGAGCGTGGACACGATCGCCGAGTTGGCCCGGCAGCAGGGGTCGGCCGACGAATTGCGCGCGCAAGCCACTCAGGCGTTGGGTGCTCAGGCGGCCGAGCGGATCGTGCAAATGCGCAGGCATGACGACGAATGGCGTGCACGATATGCCGATTACTCGGCGCAGCGGGCGCAGATCGATGCGATGGGGCTCTCGGCCGAGGCCTACGAGGGGCGCGTGACGCAACTGCGCGAGCGGATGTTTCCGAGTGCGGGCGAGCGCGTGCGTGCGGCAGCGCTCGATGCGGGGGCTGCGCGGTAGCGGATTCGTCAACGTGTGCGGGGCTACGCGACGAGAGCGCGGTGCAGGCGGGCGCGAACTCATGCGACGCGCTCGGCGCGGCGCTTGCCGAGCTGGCTTTCGATCGCGCGTGCCAGCGTATCGAAAGCCGGCGCCATTTTATCGTTCGGTACGCAGGCATAGCCGAGCAGCAGGCCGCGCCGCGCAGCGTGTTCGGCGCTGTAGTAGGCCGAGAGCGGCCGCACGATCACGCCGGCTTCGAACGCCGCGGTGGTCACCGCGCGATCGTCGGCCGAATCGGGCAGGCCCAGCACGAGGTGAAGGCCGGCTTCATCGCCCATCACGGGTAGCGCGTCGCCGAAGCGCGACGCGATCGCATCGATGAGCAATTGACGGCGCTCGCCGTAAAGCGTGCGCATGCGGCGTACATGCGACGTAAGGTATCCATCCATGATGAACTCGGCGAGCACGGCCTGGTGCATGAGCTGGCCTTCCCGATACAGTTCGGCCACGCCGGTACGAAACGTATCGACGAGATCTTCAGGCGCCACCATGTAGCCGATTCGCAGCCCCGGGTACAGAATCTTGCCCAGGCTGCCGACGTAGATGACCCGTCCGGCTTCGTCGAGCCCCTGCAACGACGCGATCGGCCGGCTGCCGTAGCGGAACTCGCTGTCGTAATCGTCCTCGATAATCCACATCCCGTGCTGACGCGCGTATTCGAGCAGCGTGCGGCGCCGCGCGAGGCTCATGACCATGCCGAGCGGATATTGATGGGAGGGCGTGACGACGGCGAGCCGCGGCGGTTCTTTCAACGACGGTTCGCGCGGATTGAGTCCTTCGTCGTCGACGGGCACAGGCGTGAGCGCGAGTCCGGACGACTGCAACACGCTGCGCGCGCCCCAATAGCAGGGTTCTTCCACCCAGGCGCGATCGCCGACATCGGTCAGAAGCCGCACGGCGAGATCCATGGACTGATGGATGCCCGTCGTGATGATGATCTGATCGGGAGAGCACTTTACGGAGCGCGCGACGCGCAGATAATCCGAGAGCGCTCGCCGCAGCGGCCGGTAGCCGCCGCCCGGCGCGTAGGTGAGCAGCTCGGGGTTGGCCTCCTTCCAGAGCCGCGCTTGCAGGCGGCTCCACGTGCGAGCGGGAAATTCTTTGACATCGGGCACGCCCGGCATGAATGCGCCCCATTGCTTCGGCGCCACGCCGGCACGCGCGATCAGCTGCCGGCCGCGGTTCGAGAGGAGGGGTGTCGCGGCGTTGCTCAGGGTTTTCCCTGCGGCGGAGCCGGGGGCCGCGCCTGTTTGCACGTTCGGCGTATTCGCCGCACCGGCGCCCTGATCCGTTCGGGCCGCGGGTTTGACGCGCACGGCTGCCGCGTCGGGGCGGGTATCGGCAACATAAGTGCCGCTGCCCGTGGTGGAAAGCACGTAGCCTTCGGCGGTCAGTTGGTCGTAGACACGGAGCACCGTATTGCGCGCAATATCGAGGTCTTCGGCCAGCGTTCGCGAACTCGGCAGCTTGGTGCCGGGCGCGAGTTGCCCAGTGAGAATGGCCTGTTGGACCAGCCGCAGCACCTGGCGGTACATCGGTTCGGTCGTACCGCGCTCGAGCCGCGCGCCGAGCCAGTCGGACAAGATGATCGTGTCCAAAGTGGTTCCTCTCGGAATAATGAAATGGCTCCGTTCAGTGGAACCGTAACAGATTATATTGGATCGCACAGGAAGCGCGGTGCGCAACTGTCGATGGAGCCATTCGGGAGGAGACGATGAAATCGGAACAAGTGATCGTTAGCTTTCGCGGCGTACGCAAGACGTACGACGGCGAGACGCTCGTCGTCAAGGGGCTCGACCTCGACATCTATCAGGGCGAATTCCTGACGCTGCTCGGGCCGTCCGGTTCCGGCAAGACCACTTGCCTGATGATGCTTGCCGGCTTCGAGTTTCCGACCGGCGGCGAGATCCGGCTGGACGGACAACTGCTCAACACTGTACCGCCGCATAAGCGCAATATCGGCATGGTGTTCCAGAACTATGCGCTTTTCCCTCATTTGACCGTTGCCCAGAACGTCGAATATCCGCTGACGGTGCGCAAGCTCGGCGCGTCCGAGCGCGCGGCGCGCGTCCATGACGCGCTCAAGATGGTGCGCATGGAAGCGTTCGCGAAACGCTATCCGGCCCAGCTGTCGGGCGGGCAGCAGCAGCGCATTGCGCTTGCGCGCGCACTCGTATTCGAGCCGCGCCTCGTGCTGATGGACGAGCCGCTCGGTGCGCTCGACAAGCAGCTGCGCGAGCACATGCAGCTCGAGCTGAAGGCGCTTCACGAGAAGCTGGGCGTCACGTTCGTCTACGTGACGCACGACCAGGGCGAAGCGCTGACGATGTCGGACCGCGTAGCCGTCTTCGACAAAGGGATCGTCCAGCAACTCGATACGGTCGACCGGCTCTACGAATCGCCCTGCAACGAGTTCGTCGCGAACTTCATCGGCGACAGCAATACGCTGCACGGCACGATCGCCGGCGTGGACGGCGAATTCTGCCAACTGCGTTTGCGCGACGGCACGCACGTCGTTGGCCGCAATGTCGCCAACGCGATGGCCGGCGCGCCGGCCATTGCGTGCATCCGTCCCGAGCGCTTGCGGCTTGCGCATGGCGGCAACGGCGCCACGAGCGGCGGCCGCAACGGTCACAATGCGCTGGCGAGCGAAGTGCGCGGCCTGATCTATTTCGGCGACCACGTGCGCATGCGCTGCGCCGTGCCGCAACAGGACGAGTGCTTCGTCAAGGTGCCGCTCGGTACCGAGGCGATCGATGCGTTCGAGCCGGGGGCGCCGATCGCGCTCGAGTTTGCTCCTGAACACCTGCGCGTTTTTGCTTGACCCGCGCGAAGCCACGGTTTCGCGCGCGCTGCACATTACCCGTCGCCGTAGTGGCGGATCCGCCCACGAAGAGGAGAACCCAGATGAAGACCAACATGATTTCGCTGCACCGTAGCGCTGTGACGGTGGCCCTCGCCGCCGCCGCGACGCTTTCGTTCGCGGCGGTAACGCAGGCCGCCGAGCTGACCGTCGTCAACTTCGGCGGCGCGAATGCCGACGCACAGAAGGTCGCTTACTACCAGCCGTTCGAGAAGCAGACCGGCGACAAGGTCACGGCCGTCGAATACAACGGCGAGACCGCCAAGATCAAGGCGATGGTGGAAGCCAAGCACGTCAATTGGGATGTCGTGGAAGTGGAGTCGGGCGACCTGGGCCGGGGCTGTGACGAAGGTCTGTACGAGAAGCTCGACTGGTCGAAGATCGCGAAAAAAGACCAGCTGATCCCCGAATCGCCGCGCACTTGCGGTGTCGGCTTTTTCGTCTGGTCGACAGCGCTGGCCTATAACGCCGACAAGCTGAAGACTGCGCCGACCGGCTGGGCCGATTTCTGGGATGTGAAGAAATTCCCGGGCAAGCGGGCGCTGCGTAAAGGTGCGCGCGGCAATCTGGAGTTTGCGCTGATGGCCGACGGTGTCGCGCCGAAGGACGTGTACAAGGTGCTCGCCACCAAGGCAGGTCAGGATCGCGCGTTCAAGAAGCTCGACGAACTGAAGCCGAACATTCAGTGGTGGGAAGCCGGTGCGCAGCCGCCGCAGTTTCTGGTTGCGGGCGACGTCGTGATGTCTTCCGCCTTCAACGGCCGGATCAGCGCGGCGCAAAGCGAGGGTAAGAATCTCAAGGTCGTCTGGAACGGCAGCATTTACGATCTCGACTATTGGGTCATCCCGAAGGGCTCGCCCAACAAGGCGCTGGCCGAGAAGTTCATCGCCTACACCGTGTCCACCGATCCGCAGAAGGTCTACGCGCAGCACATCACTTACGGTCCCGCCAACCGCGGCGCGATCAAATCGCTCGACGCTAAAACGCTGGCCAATCTGCCGAATTCGCCGGCCAACGGCAAGAACGCCGTGCTGCAGGATGCGGCGTTCTGGACCGATTACGGCGACGAACTCGAGCAGCGTTTCGCAGCATGGGCGTCGAAGTAAGCGGCGAGACGATCTGAAGCGACACCGCGGCGCCGCCCGCTCGCAAGAGTGGGTGGCACGCAGCGCGAGAGGCACGGTAGGAGATGAGCGTGAACACGATGACGATCACGGGCGAGTTGAATGCGGCGGCGAGCGCTGCGCTCAAGCGTGAACTGAGGGCCGCACAGGCTCGTAAGCGGGCAGTGGCTTTGCTCATGATCGCGCCGCTCGCGGTGTTTTTGCTGCTGATTTTTGTCGTCCCGATCGGCGCGCTGCTGACGCGAGCCGTCGAGAATCCCGAGGTCGCGGGTGCGTTGCCCAAGACTGTTGCGCAACTGCGCCATTGGGATCGCAAGGGTGCTTTGCCCGACACGGCCTATGCCGCGCTGGCGGCCGATTTGACTGCGCTCGAGGATGGCGAGTCGCTCGGCGGTCTCGCGCGGCGGCTGAACGTTGAAATCCCGGGTTACCGCTCGCTCGTTGCGAAGACTGCGCGGGCGATGCCGCTCAAGGACGATGCCGGTCAGTTGCTGCCGCCCGAGCAGATTCGCGCGAGGATGATCGAGATCGATGGGCGCTGGGGTGACGCGCGTTACTGGCGCGCGATTGCGAAAAATGGGTCGCGTTATTCGCCGTTTTACCTGCTTGCCTCGCTTGACCATCGGCAAGATGCGTTCGGCCATATCGAGGCGACCGATCCCGATCAACGCATCTATTTGACGGTTTTCGGGCGGACGTTCGTCATCAGCGCCGTCGTGACGCTGGCCGCGCTGCTGCTCGGCTATCCGCTCGCGTACTGGATTTCGACGCTCGACGAGCGGCGTGCCAATCTGGCGATGATCCTGGTGCTCATTCCGTTTTGGACGTCGATTCTCGTGCGTGTGGCGGCCTGGATCGTGCTGCTGCAAAGCGAAGGGCTCGTCAATCGCACGTTGCAGTCGCTGGGACTGACTCACGCGCCGCTCGCGCTGTTGTTCAATCGAGCGGGCGTGTACATATCGATGACGCACATTCTGTTGCCCTTCATGATTTTGCCGCTCTATAGCGTCATGAAGGCGATTCCATCGACTTATCAACGTGCGGCCGTTTCGCTGGGCAGTCATCCGTTTGCCGCCTTCTGGCGCGTGTATGTGCCGCAGACTTATCCCGGCATCGGAGCGGGTGCGCTGCTCGTCTTCATTCTGTCGATCGGGTACTACATCACGCCTGCATTGCTGGGTGGGCCCGACGACCAGATGGTCAGTTATTACGTGGCCTACTTTACGAACGTGACGATCAACTGGGGGATGGCATGTGCGTTGGGCGGTCTGTTGCTTGCAGCCACGCTCGTGCTTTATGCGATCTATGGGCGCTTTACGCGCGCCCAGCCGAGCCTTTGATTTGGTTTCCCGTTGACGGGTAGCGGGGACGGAGCTGAACATGAGATTCGCCAAACCGATGTTTGCGCCGCATACGTCGCTTATCGAGCGCATTTGGTACTTCGGGCTACGCGGCCTGGCCGCGCTTACATTGCTTTATCTGGTGTTGCCGGTGCTCGCCATCGTGCCGCTTTCGTTTTCGTCGAGCACGTTTCTCGTCTATCCGATTCCGAGCTGGTCGATGCGCTGGTACGTCAATCTCGTGACGTCGGGCGAATGGCAGCAGGCGGCCAAGAACAGCTTTATCGTCGCGCCGTCGGCGACGCTCCTCGCAACAGTCCTTGGCACGCTCGCGGCGCTCGGTTTGGCCAAGGCGAATTTTCGCGGCAAGGCCGTGCTGATGGCGATTTTGATTTCGCCGATGATCGTGCCGGTGATCGTGGTCGGTGTCGGCATGTATTTGTTCTTTGCCCCGCTCGGGCTGGCGAACACCTATGCGGGGCTCATCATGGCGCATGCCGCGCTGGGGGTGCCGTTTGTCGTGACGACAGTCGGGGCGACGTTGCAGGGCTTCGACGGAAACCTCGTGCGGGCGAGTTTATCGTTGGGTGCCAATCCGACGCGGACATTCTTTCGGATCACATTGCCCGTGATTGCACCCGGAGTGATTTCCGGTGCGTTGTTTGCGTTTGCGACTTCGTTCGATGAAGTCGTGGTGACGCTGTTCTTGGCTGGGGCGGATCAGACTACGCTGCCGCGGCAGATGTTTACCGGTATTCGCGAGAACATCACGCCTACGATCGCCGCGTTGGCCACCATTCTCATCGTGTTTTCGACTTGTTTGTTGCTCGTGCTCGAGTGGTTGAGGGGAAGGAACGCGGCGCGGGCGGTGGCGTGAGATGCGGGGCCATGCTTACCCACAGCTCCCGTTTTTGGCGGCGAGCACTTGAATTCACGCCCGCTAGACTAGACTAAGTTCGATTGAACTGCAGAGAAAGGAGCAGACGATGGAAGTCGTCAATATGCTGCAAGCCAAATCTACGTTATCGCGGTTGGTCGAGGCGATTGAACAGGAAAGCGAGCGAGAAATCGTCATTCCCCGAGGTGCTCGGCCCGTTGCCAAATTGGCCTCGTTGGAGAGTATTCCGACAGGAAAACGCATTGGAGTCGCCAGGGGCGTATTCGAAGTACCCGGCTCGATTGACGAGCACAGCAAAGAAATCGCGGAACTGTTCCTCGGAGGAGGCCATTCTTAAACGTTCTGCTCGACCTCACGCGGCACTCGTCGGGCATTTATACGTGGCCAAGCCTGCGCTGCGAGCTCATTACATGGGGCTCGATCCATGCAACTGCTTCAACCCGGGAATCGGCCACACATCGAAATGCTCGGATTATCGCTGAGCCCGCCGAGCCGATGCTAACGAGGCCGCCCAGCCTCGATCCATGCCTCGGTCAGGTTTCTCGTCAAGTTGTACCGCGCGTAGTTGAACATTTCGAGCTTCGCAAGTTCGTCGTCGAGCAGAGCTTCGAAGCCCGGGGCGATGTTCTCGGTCACGCCCAGTTCTTTCATGGCGGTGCTCATCGTCTTACGTTCGCGCACGATGAGCCCGATCGCGTCGGTGAGCATCTGCCTGTAGCGCAGCCGCAGCGGATTGGGCACTCCCATCGATTCAAGAACTACCCGATATTTCATGATCGATCGGCGATAGGTCCATTCGAAGAGGTCGATCGCCATCGAGGGGTCACCCAATTCATAAACACCCATCATCGCGGATGCGTAATCGCTTTGCTCGACGTCGAGGAATGACAGTGGCGCGCAGTTATAGATCATCAACGGAACATTGGCCGCGAGGCGGCTCGTACGCTTGTTGCCATCCTCGAACGGCTGGAGATAGGCGAGATTGATCCAGAGAAAGAAGGCGGCTTCGACGGGATTGCGGATGAGCTTGGCTTTCTCGGTGATGCGCTCGCACATCTCTTGAAGGATGGATGGCGCTTGCGCCGGAATGTACACGGTGTCGGTAATGTTCACGACTTTGCGGCGGATCGCCCCGAGCCCTTGCTCGTCGGCCAAGAGATCCTGCATCAGAACGGCGTGCAAATTGCGAATGAGGCTGATCGTCAGTCCTTCTTCAGGAACTGCCTCGATAAGGAATTCGATGGCACGCTTGTGATTGAGCAGCATGATCGCATCGAGATCGCCGTCAGTTACGCCCTCCTCGAACAGATGCTTCGTGTCGAGGAGCGTGTATCGGTTGCCTTCAAGCCGGGAAGACGACCACGACAGATCGATCAGCAATTGCTCCAGCACTTTGCGCGCATAGGTGCCGGCAGGTTGGCGATCGCGCATGCGGCCCGCTTTCGCGAGGTCGATCGCGAGCTCTTCAGGCAGTAACCAAGTGTCGTTAGGGGCATAACGATCGACAAATTCACGCTTGTATGAGACCGGGCTGCGCGCCGCCAATGGTGCCGTGAGTTTGGTCCGCAACGCGTGGCTTTGCGCCGACCACCGAAGGCCGGCGTGGGATGGGGCCGAGCTTGCCTCTGCGGCTTGCGGAGCCAGCTCCGCGAGCGTATAGCGCGTAGCACGTGCGTTGCCATGGCGAATGACGCGCCCTTCCCCCTGTAATCTATCGAGTGTTCGCTTAACGGTAGCGAGGCTGAGGTTGGCTGTTGCTGCCAGTTCGCGTGAGCTGACGGCATCGCGCCCCTCGGCGGACAGGTCTTGCAACGCGGCCAACAACTGGCGATGAGGGTCGTTCATGCGGTCTCAGAATCGGCTCAGCAGTGAGCTGATTCTGAGCCGATATGAGCCGATTTGCAACTGCTGAGCCGATAACGAGCCTTTGGGAGAATATCGGCTCATGATTGAGCCGATATTGAGCCGATATTGAGCTGATATGAGCCGATTCTGAGCCGATTTGTGCGCCGGCCCCCCAGATGCTGCGCCTTCGCTTAAGTCATTACCCGCTGCATCCCGGGAACCTTGCCGCAAAACGAGGGCCTGAGAAGCGATCCGACTGCGCCGGAACGGCGCTCCCATACTCGAACGAAATGATCTGTACATCCCGACAAAGACATATTCCGCACTGCGCGACGCTCTGTGGCGCGTTGCTTTTCGCCTGCCTGCCGGCCGGCGCGCTCGCACAAGCCGCGCCTGCGGCACCGGCAAGATCGGCTATGCCTGCATCCGCTCCTCAGCCGGCACCCGCAGACCAGGCGGCCTTCGATACCTGGAAGGCGCAGTTTCGCAACGATGCAATCGCGGCCGGCATTACACCGCAAACGTTCGACCGTGCGTTCAACGATGTCAGGCCAGACCCGGACGTAATTGCACGAGACCAGGCTCAGCCCGAGTTCGTCACGCCCGTCTGGGACTATTTGGACAACGTACTATCGGCGCAACGGGTGCAGCGCGGACGCGACGCGTTGGCGGCCAACATTTCGACGCTGGCCGCCGTGTCCTCGCGTTATGCGCCGCCGCCACGAATTCTTGCAGCGATCTGGGGAATTGAAAGCAACTACGGTCAGCAGATGGGGGATCTACAGGTCATCAGATCGCTCGCCACTCTGGCGTACGACGGACGTCGGCGTACATTCGCTCAAACAGAATTGATCGCTGCGCTGAAAATTCTCCAGCACGGCGATGTGACGCCAGGCCAGATGTTGGGCTCGTGGGCGGGCGCAATGGGGCAGACGCAATTCATCCCGTCGACTTACAACCGCTACGCCGTCGATTTCGACGGCGACGGCAAGCGCGATATCTGGACGTCCAGCGCCGATGCAGTGGCATCTGCGGCCAATCTTTTGCAATCGCTCGGCTGGCAAGCCGGCGAGCCCATCGCATTGGAAGTCACGCTTGCGGACGGCTTCGACTATGCGCAGGCCGACCTCGGCATTAAAAAGACAGTAGGCGAGTGGACTCGCGCGGGCGTCCGCCTCACTGGCAGCTCATCATCGCCGTTACGCGAAGGCGAGCAGGCATCTGTCCTCTTGCCAGCGGGGTATAAGGGCCCGGCATTTCTCGTGTTCGACAACTTCCGCGCGATTCTCGGCTACAACAACTCGACGTCCTATGCGCTCGCCGTGACGCTGCTTGCTCAGCGTTTCGACGGGCAGGGGCAGGTACGAGGCGCATGGCCGAAGGACGATCCCCCGCTCGGACGTACCGATCTGACGCTGCTTCAAACCTTGCTCGGACAGCAGGGTTACGATGCGGGCACTGCGGATGGGATGCTGGGGCCGGCTACGCGTGCGGCCATTCGCGCGTATCAGGCAAAGAACGGACTGCCCGCCGATGGGTATGCGAGTGCCTCGTTTCTGGAACGTGTGCGCGGTCATTGATTCGGCGCATGCGGCGCAAGGCTCACACGCGGTACCGATGCGCATGCCCCTGTGGGATTTTTGTGCTCGCCGGACTGCTCCGCGATGGGCTTATAGCAGAGCTGCATCGACTTTCGGCACGTCCTGCGCGATTTTCACGAGGCGATCGGCCTGCCTCGCGATGAAGGTGGCAATGTGCTGCAGGAGATCGCGCTCGTCACCTTCGTAGGTTTCAGACTGCGCTAAGCCGGGAACGACGGCCGTTATGGCGCGTGCCATACGAACCAGTTCCCGGGCGACGACGGGCCGCGGCACACGGATGCGATTCGCGAAATCGGCCAATTCGAGAGGATTGATGTCCTCGAGCCTGAACGCGTCGCCATAGGCGAGCGCCATTTCCTGCTCGACGCTATCGCCATATGCATTGACTGAAACGAGGTCATAGAACGGAGCAGGTGAAAGCCCTGCGGGGCGCACGAAAAACGACAAGTTCTTGCCGTGCGCGTCGCTATTGCCGATGAATAGTTGAAAGAGCGCCCATCGCAGCATCGACTGGCGCGCCTGCGCAGGAGCTTCAAAGTGGTGTTCCAATGAAAAAAGCCTCTCGAAGCTCGCACCTTCCCGTATGTTGCGCACGTCGCGCGAATGCCCGAAGTTGCGTTCGTACTTGAACGAAACAGGCAGGTCCAGCGCCTGGCATCCGTCGATGACGTGCAGGCGCCGCACTGTCCGGGCAGTGACACCATCAGCCGGATCGATATCGACCTCACGATCGAACCGCTCGACGAGCAGTATCGGTTCCGGAAGCCGCCGGAGCATCACGCGGGCTACCGGTAATCCGATGCGAGCGGCGAGTGTCATGCAGAAGTACTCGTTCGCCACCATATGCGGCATGTTCGCATTGCGCGAATCGGGCTTCAGGATGTGCGTCGAACTGAGCGTGGTGCCGTTGACGAGCGAAATGCGCTCACCCTCCAAGAGCACCTGCAGTTTGTCCTGGTAACCGGCAACGGACATGCGAACCTTCTTGTCCCACACCGGAAACGGAACAGTATCGCGGTCGCGGATGCGCTCTCCCAGTTCCTCGTCTGTAACGAGGCGTCGCTCCGGCTCGTCCTCGTCCTCGTCGTCTCTAGCGTCCGATTTCGACGATTTGCCGCCTTGTGCCGGACGAAAACTCAGCGCGCCGACGGGTTCCTTGCCCAGCATGCGCACCAGACCGAAAGTATTGTCCTTGGATATCTGGTAGACGACAGCCGCGACGTCGAGCGCGCGCCCTTCTGGCAGCAGGTTGGCGAGAAACCGATGCATGACGCCCGGCTCGGACTCTTGCGCGGAGAGCGGGATGTGCGGCGAAAGCGCAAACGCTCCGTCCCCTTGCCGCCACGCATCTTCATAACGGAAGCGGTAGCGGTCGTCGCGGCTTTCGAACGAGAGCTGGCCAACTGTCCTGCCTTCGGTGGCTACTTGAAGAAAGTGCTCCATTACGATTTCTCAGCCGGGTGAGACGCCGTGGTCCGACCGGAAACGTTGCTGAGTGCACGAAGTGCTGCCGGTGAGTCTGCCTTGGCGACCACGAGCATGTTGAGCCCCAATCCGTCCAATATTCTGAAGAGTCGGTCGGCGCCCACCGGATGTCCATTCTCGAGGCGCGACAGGACGTTCGCCGAGACGCCTATTAGCGCCGCCGCGTCGTCGATGCGCATCGATTGTTCGAGGCGTTTGTTGCGCACCAGCCGGCCCAACGCCAGAAGGTCTCGCGCCCACGGAACGGCGGAGAAGTCAGGTCTGGACAATGTTCGAGCCATAATTGCGCGATGTAAGAAACAATGACAAACCGCAAGGTCAGCGGACGAAAGTTTCCATATAACGAAACAAACGTCTGGGGCCAGTCTGGCGGCGCATAGTTTTGCCGATACGGAAACTTATAGTTCATCGCGCGGCCCGCGTCAATAGTTTCCATATATTCAAAACTATTGACGCACGGACGCGTCACCTGTGCGATTCGAGGAATCCTTTCAGGCGATCGATCCCCGCATCGATCTGCTCTACGTCGCACGCGTAGCACCAGCGCACGAATCCTTCGCCTTCGGGCCCGAACGCGCTTCCCGGCGCGAGACCGAGCCCCGCCTCGCGTACGAGCGCTTTGCACAGTGCCAGGCTCTCGTTCGCGCCGGGCATCGAGAAAAAGACATACATGGCGCCGGGCGGCGACGCGGCATCGATACCGGGCAGAGCCCGCAGCGCCGCAACGAGATGATCGCGCGACGCGCGCAACTCGCGTACGAGCGTACGCGGGGTCTGCCCATCGTCGCCCAGGGCGGCGATCCCTGCTTGTTGGACGAACGCCGGCGCGCACGACGTGTTGTACTCGATGAGCTTCGCGAGGTCATCCATCAGCGATGCCGGGGCGACGAGCCAGCCTAGGCGCCACCCGGTCATCAGATAAGCCTTCGAAAACGAGTTCACGGAGAGGACCCGCTCGTCCCGCGATGCCAGATCGAGAAAAGACGGCGCACAGACGTCCTCATGAACGTCGTCGTAATAGAGACGCTCATAGACTTCATCGGCGAGGATCCAGATTCCGTGCCGCCGGCAGTGATCGAGGACCGCTTGCTGCTGCTCGCGGGGCATCACCCAGCCCGACGGGTTGTTGGGTGAATTGATGATGACGAGGCGCGTATCGGGCGTCAGTGCTCCGATGAGGCGATCGACGTCGAGCTGCCAACCGTTCGCGCCGTACTCGAGCGACACCGTCTCGACGCAAGCGCCGAGAATTTTCGGCATTTCGACGATGTTCGGCCACAGCGGCGTGACCGCGACGACCTTGTCGCCCGCGCCGACGACGAGCTGCGATGCCAGCATCAGCGCGTTGACCCCGGCGCTCGTGACCGCAACATGGCCTGCATCGGTCGGACCATGCCAGGCCGATACGTGGCGAGCTATTGCCTCGCGCAATGACGCGATACCGAGGTTGTGCGTGTAAAAGGTATCGCCGGCAGCCAGCGCGGCGCACGCCGCATCGCGGATGAATCGTGGCGTGGCGCGATCCGACTCTCCGAACCAGAACGGCAATACGTCGGGATTCCCGAAGCCTGCGTTGGCCACCTCGCGGATTTGCGAAGGTCGCAGCGCGCGAACCGCTTCGCGCGCATGGGGTACGCCGACGAGCGGCGCGCTCGTTGATGGGAGTTTTGTCATGGACACATATCGCCGCGCCCGGACCGGGCGCGGCGCCTGCGGACAACGTTGCGAAGGTTACGCCGCCAGCAACGAGCGCAGCACGTACGGCAGAATCCCGCCGTGCTTGTAGTAGTCGACTTCGATCGGCGTATCGATGCGCAACAACACCGGCACGCGCTGCGTCTTGCCATCCTTGCCATGGATGACGAGCGTGACCTCCTGCTGCGGCTTGAAGTCGGCTCCGAGACCCTCGATATCGTACGTCTCTTCGCCCGTGATGCCGAGCGATTGCACGCTGTCCGATCCCTTGAACTGCAGCGGAAGCACACCCATGCCGACGAGATTCGAGCGATGAATCCGCTCGAAGCTGCGTGCAACGACAGCTTTCACACCAAGCAGTTGGGTGCCCTTGGCGGCCCAGTCGCGCGACGAGCCCGTGCCGTACTCTTCGCCCGCAAAGACGATAGTCGGCGTGTCTTGGTCGATGTACTTCATCGCCGCATCGTAAATGGAGAGCTGCTCGCCGCTCGGCTGGTGAATCGTCAAGCCGCCTTCCACGCGCGTGCCATCGGCCTTCGGCGGGATCATGAGGTTCTTGATCCGCACATTCGCGAACGTGCCGCGCATCATGACGTCATGATTGCCGCGGCGCGAGCCGTAGCTGTTGAAGTCGGCCTTTTGCACGCCATTCGCCTTCAGCCACTTGCCGGCCGGCGAGTCTTCCTTGATCGAGCCGGCAGGGCTGATGTGGTCGGTCGTCACCGAATCGCCGAAGACGCCGAGGGCGCGCGCGCCCGCGATGGCCGGAATCGAGTCCGCCGGCTGCATCGAGAACTCGCTGCCAAAGAACGGCGGCTCGGCAATGTAGGTCGACTTCGGCCAATCGTAGACCTGGCCTTCCTCGCCTTCGATCTTGCTCCAGAGGTCGCCTTCCTTCGTCAGTTGCGAGTAGTTCGTGCGGAACGCATCGGCGTCGAGCGCGTACTTGAGCAGCGCGTTGACTTCCTCGCTCGACGGCCAGATGTCGCCGAGATAGATGTCCTTACCGCCCGTGCCCTTGCCGACAGGCTCGGTCATCAGATCGCGCGTAATGGTGCCGGCGATCGCGTAAGCGACCACGAGCGGCGGCGAAGCCAGGAAGTTCGCGCGGATGTTCGGGTGAATGCGCGCCTCGAAGTTGCGGTTGCCCGACAGCACGGCTGCCGCCACGACATCGTTGTTCGTAATCGCTTCGTTGAGCTCGGGCGTCAGATCGCCCGCATTACCAATACACGTTGTGCAGCCGTATGCGGCCAACTCGAAGCCGAGCTTCGACAGGTAGGGCAAAAGCCCGGTCTTCGTCAGATATTCGGTGACGATGCGCGAACCCGGCGCGAGCGATGTCTTGATGTGCGGAGCAACGGTCAAGCCGGCTTCGACAGCCTTCTTCGCAAGCAGGCCGGCCGCCAGCAGCACGCTCGGGTTCGACGTATTCGTGCACGAGGTGATCGCCGCGATCAGCACGTCGCCGTTCTTCAACGCAATACCGTTCGACGTCTTGTACGCCGCGTCGAGGTCGGCGGGCTTCTTCGCAAAGCCGTTTTCGCCGACAGGCTTCGAGAACAGCTCGGCAAACGTCGACTTCACGTTGCCGATTTCGATGCGGTCTTGCGGACGCTTCGGACCGGCGAGCGACGGCGCAACGGTGGCGAGATCGAGCGTCACGACCTTCGTGTAATCGATCTGGCCAGCCTTTGGAATGCCGAAGAGCTGTTGGGCCTTGAAGTAGTTTTCGAATGCGGCGATTTCGGCCTCGGTGCGGCCCGTGCCCTTGAAATAGGCGATCGTCTTTTCGTCGACGGGGAAGAAGCCCATCGTCGCGCCATACTCCGGCGCCATATTGCCGATCGTCGCGCGATCCGGCAGCGTGAGCGAAGCGGTGCCCTCGCCAAAGAACTCGACGAACTTGCCGACAACCTTCTCCTTGCGCAGCAATTCGGTGATCGTGAGCACGAGGTCCGTGGCGGTCACGCCTTCGCGCAGCTTGCCCTTGAGCTCGACGCCGACAACGTCCGGCGTCAGGAAATACACGGGCTGCCCAAGCATGCCGGCTTCGGCCTCGATGCCGCCGACGCCCCAGCCCACCACGCCGATGCCATTGATCATCGTGGTGTGGCTGTCCGTACCGACGAGCGTGTCGGGGTAATAGACGGTATCGCCGCCCTCGGCCTTCTTGTGAACGCCGCGCGCGAGATATTCGAGGTTGACCTGGTGCACGATGCCGACGCCCGGCGGCACGACCTTGAACGTATCGAACGCCTGCATGCCCCACTTCATGAACTGATAGCGCTCGTTATTGCGCTGGAATTCCAGTTTCATGTTCAGATCGAGCGCGTCCTTCTGGCGGTAATAATCGATCTGGATGGAATGGTCGACGACGAGATCGACCGGCACGAGCGGTTCGATCGCCTTCGGGTCCTTGCCCGTGCGCTTGGCCACGCCACGCATCGCGGCGATATCGGCGAGCAGCGGCACGCCCGTGAAGTCCTGCAACACGACACGCGCGACAACGAACGGGATTTCGTCGACGCGCGCGGCGTTCGGCTTCCAATTGGCGAGTTGCGCGACGTGCTCCTCGGAAACTTTCTTGCCGTCGACATTGCGCAGCACCGATTCGAGCACGATACGGATCGATACCGGCAGACGATCGATCTCGACGTTCAGGGCGCGGCCGAGTTCCGGCAGCGAGTAGAACTTGCCTTTGCCGCTTCCGCTATCGAATTCCTTGAGCGTGTTGTGGAGGTTATGGGCCATGGTTTTTCCTAGGTTTGGAGCGAGGAAATGACGTTATGACGTTTCTGAATGTTGATACGTTGAAACCATTGCATGCCTGGCGCTAAATCACATAGAGGTCGACGTACTCGTGAACCGGCATGGCTTCGAGCCGTGCCTGATCGAGCGAGACGTCGAGAATCGCTTGCTGCTGTTTGCCGGGAAACCGCCGCGCGAGATTCGTCCTGAACTTCTCGACGAGCAGCGGGATGCCTTCGGCTCGTCGGCGTTTGTGTCCGATCGGGTATTCGACGACGACTTCGTCGAGCGCCGAACCGTCGTCGAAGACGATCGTCAACGCGTTGGGGATCGAACGTTGGTCGGGATCGTGATAATCGTTCGTGAACTGCGGGTCCTCGACGCATTCGATCTTCGCGCGCAACGCATCGATACGCGGATCGGCCGCGAGCGCGTCTTCGTAATCGGCCGCCGTCAGGCGCCCGAAAATGAGCGGTACGGCGACCATGTACTGAATGCAGTGATCGCGATCGGCCGGATTCGCGAGCGGACCTTTTTTGTCGATGATGCGAAGCGCCGCTTCATGTGTACGGATCGTGATCCTGGCGATGTCGGCAACACGCTTGCCGCTCGAGCGCAGGCGCCCGTGTAACGTCATGGCCGCTTCGACCGCGGTCTGCGCATGGAATTCGGCCGGAAACGCGACCTTGAACAGCACGTTCTCCATCACGTACGAGCCGTACGGACGCTGAAACCGGAATGCGTTGCCTTTGAACAGGACGTCGTAAAAGCCCCAGGTCTTCGCGGTCAGTGCCGATGGGTAACCCATCTCGCCGGTCCTGGCGATGAGCGCGAGCCGCACGGCGCGCGAAGTGGCGTCGCCCGCGGCCCACGACTTGCGCGAGCCCGTATTCGGTGCGTGCCGATAGGTACGCAGCGCGTGACCGTCGACGAACACGAGCGAGACGGCGTTGATCAATTCGTCGCGTGTCAGGCCGAGCATCTGGCCCACCACGGCTGTCGATGCCAGTTTGACGAGCAGCACGTGATCGAGACCGACGCGGTTGAACGCGTTTTCGAGCGCGACGACGCCCTGGATCTCGTGGGCCTTCACCATGGCGACGAGCACATCGCGCATGACGAGCGGGGCTCGCCCGGCGGCGACGGCGGTACGCGAGAGCCAATCGGCCACGGCCAGGATGCCGCCGAGATTATCGGAGGGATGGCCCCATTCCGCGGCGAGCCAGGTGTCGTTGAAATCGAGCCACCGGATCATCGCGCCGATGTTGAAGGCGGCCTGAACCGGGTCGAGCTGGAACTGCGTGCCGGGCACCTTCGCCCCGTTGGGTACGATCGTGCCCGGCACGATGGGCCCGAGCAATTTGGTGCAGGCCGGATAGGAAAGCGCCTCCAGTCCGCAGCCGAGCGTATCGAGCAGACAATTGCGCGCGGTATCGAGCGCAAGCGCGCTGTCGATCCCGGTGTTCAGGACATAGTCGACGATGTCGACGAGCACCTGATCGGGCTCTGGCCTGACGTTTTCGATCGCGGCGGACATGGAGGAAGGCTGGCGCCCTTGCGCTCAGTTCGACTTCTGGATCGCGGTGCTTTGCGTGGGCGCCGGCTCGCCTTGCGTCATCGACGCGGTCTTGCATTCGTCGGCGAGACGCGCGCTGTCCTTGTCGGAGAACAGCATGGCCTTCGTCGGGATCACGACGAGATCCATGCCTGTCGCGGCATCGTGGAAGCGATCGGCACCCGTCGTCGTCGTTTCGCGCGGCAGCTTGTAGTTCTTGGTGCCCCAGTGCACGGTGACGATCTGGTCGCGCTTCATGTCGCCCTTGAGCTCGAAGTGCTGGCTTTCAGCGCACGACCATTCGACCGAGCCCTCTTCGATGGGATCGGCTTTCGCGGGCGTGGCGCCCGGCTTGCGTTTGACGATGTGGTGCTTCGGCGCCGGCTTCTTCACCGTGGCCGAATGGGTGCTCGTCTGGGCGGCCGCGTCGGCGCTGACCAGCAGCATCGTGGCGGACAGCGTGCCGATGAGGGAAGCAAGCAGCAATTTCTTCATGGGAATCGAGACCTTTCGAGTAACTTTGAGACGGAAACGGGCCCTGGGTCGATATTCACCGTCAATTGGGACGGGGGGCCGACCCCAGGTGGCCGGGTCTTTTGAGACACGGCGGTCGCTATTTTCTCCTATTTGGCCGGCCCCGCGAAAAACGATGCTGTTTCTATTGGAAGCGTTTTGCCCGTCGCTTGCGCGCGGCGCAGTACCGACCAGTAGTAGCGGTAGCTCGCGCGGTCGTGCAGCGTGTCGCCGTGACGCGTCGGTCCCCACTGCGCGGCCTGCGCTGCAAGCAGAATCTCGGCGGCGAGCGCGATGGCCTCGTCGCGCGGCGCGAACGCGGCGACGATGACCGGCACTTGCGCGGGATGGATGCTCCACATGCGCGTGTAGCCGAATTCGTCGCGTGCCCGCTCCGCATCGGCTGAGACGATTCCCATATCGCGCACCTCGGTGCTCACGTTGTGCGAAGGCACGCGTCCGTGGGCATGGCACGCCGCTGCAATTTCGAGCTTGGCGCGCCGCACGAGCGGATGGTCGAACTGTCCCGGCGAGCGCATGGCCGTATCGGGAATGGCACCGTCATGCGCCGAGACGAAATCCATGAGGCCGAACGACAGCGCCTCGACGGTGGGCAGCGCGGCCAGCTCGAAGACATGCGCGAGTGCACCGTGCGTCTCGATCAGCAGTTGCGTCGGGATCGGCGAAGCGATGCCGAGCTCACGCCGCGTGGCCTCGACGAATGCGCACATCTCGGCCGCATCGGCGACATGGCGAATCTTCGGCAGCGTGATGTAGGCCGGCGCGCGTTTCGCGGCGCGCAGGATGAGCCGCACGTCGTCGCGCCAATGAGGATGATGGAAGTCGTGGATACGTATGCCGACACGGCCGAACGCGTCGTGCTCGCTGCCGATGAGCGACGCCACGAGTTCGGCATGCTCGGCCTCGCGGCCGACTTGCGCGCCATCCTCGCAATCGAGCGTGACATCGAAGACCGGCCCGAGCTCGGTCTGCAGCGCGAGCGATTTGAGCATCAGCTTTTCGCTGCCCGCATAGTGGTCGCAAACGGGCAGGACGCTCGGCGGAGCTTCGCCGTCAAACAACACTTCGGCGGGGGAGAGGGCGCGCATCTTCGGCGTCACAAAGCGTCAGTCGTCGTGAACAAGAGCGGATTCGGGCGGGCTTCAGCGGGGTACCTGCTCGAACGCAAGGATGAAAGCCAAAGCGCGCACGAATCCACTGCGAAGTCTTGCGGGCGGCGGCGCGTCTATCGAAGCATGCTGCCGGCGCGCCGCGCACTGCAAGAACTTACCCAGGCACGGCGCACCGGTTTTTGCGCGCCCGCTGCTGCGGGCGGACCGGCGCGCCGGGCATCGACCGCGATCAGCCGAGCAGATGCTGAACGCCGTCGCGCTCTTCGAGCAGTTCGTTGAGCGTGAAGTCCATCTTTTCGCGCGAGAAAGCGTCGATTTCAAGGCCTTCGACGCGCTTGTACTCGCCGTTCTCGCAGGTGACGGGCACGCCGTACACGATGTCTTCCGGGATGCCGTAGGATCCGTCCGACGGGATGCCCATCGTGACCCATTTGCCGTTCGTACCGAGAATCCAGTCACGCACGTGATCGATCGCCGCATTGGCCGCCGAGGCGGCCGACGACAGGCCGCGCGCCTCGATGATGGCCGCGCCGCGCTTGCCGACGGTCGGGATGAAGACGTTGCGGTTCCACTCGTCGTCGTTGATCAGCTTGGTGAGCGATTGGCCTTCGGCCGTCGCGAAGCGGAAATCGGGGTACATCGTCGGCGAGTGATTGCCCCACACGGCGAGCTTTTCGATCGATGCCACAGGCTTACCCGACTTGGCGGCCAGTTGCGAGAGCGCACGGTTATGATCGAGGCGCAGCATGGCGGTGAAGTTCTTCTTCGGCAGATCGGGTGCCGACTTCATCGCGATATAGGCGTTGGTGTTGGCCGGGTTGCCGACCACGAGAACCTTCACGTCGCGGCTTGCCGCTTCGTTCAGTGCACGTCCCTGCACCGTGAAGATTTCGGCGTTCGCGGAAAGCAGGTCCTTGCGCTCCATACCCTTCGAGCGCGGGCGCGCGCCGACGAGCAGCGCGACGTCGGCATCCTTGAAGGCGACCTTCGGGTCATCGGTCACGACCACGCCCGCGAGCAACGGAAACGCGCAGTCTTCCAGTTCCATTACGACGCCTTTGACGGCGGCTTGCGCTTGCGGTAGATCGAGCAGTTGCAGGATGACGGGCTGGTCCTTGCCGAGCAGATCGCCGTTGGCGATGCGAAAGAGCAGCGAGTAACCGATTTGACCTGCGGCGCCGGTGACGGCAACGCGCTTAGCGGACTTAGCCATTGAGAACTCTCCAGGACGATGCGTTGGTGCGTTTTGACTAGGAAAACGCCATTTTATGCGCGTTACGCGAAGCGTGTAGGCCGAGCGGCTCTGGGCGAGCGGCATGCCGATACGCGGCGCGCCTCGCGGTTCGCGCTGGAGTGTAGGAGCGCAGTGGAGCAAAGTCAACCTTATCTTATGTCTTATATAAGACACATGAATCGATACGAAGACCTGGACGCGCGAGCCGCGTTTATGTTGAAATGCGCGGCATGAATGCGAACCAGGCGAGCGCTGCGAATCAGAACGGCCAACCCGAAGACGGGCCGGTCGCGCACGCCACTTCGCCGACGTTCAGCCCGCTTTACCGGCAAATCAAGGCACTTATCACGCAGAGTCTCGAGTCGGGCGAATGGAAGCCCGGCGAGATCATTCCCAGCGAGGTCGAGCTGGCGGTGCGCTACAAGGTGAGCCAGGGGACGGTCCGCAAGGCCATCGACGAACTCGCGGCCGACAATCTGCTCGTGCGCCGTCAGGGCAAGGGCACGTTCGTTGCGACGCACAACGAAGAGCGCGCGCAGTTCCGCTTTCTGCGATTGCTGGCCGATGACGGCGCCGAGCACGCGCACGTGAGCCGGCTGCTCGAATGCCGGCGTTTGCGCGCGCCGGCCGAGATTGCGCGCCAACTCGAATTGAAGCCGTCCGATCCGGTCGTCCAGATCCGGCGCTTGCTCGAGTTCGACGGCGCGACGACGGTTTTCGATGAAATCTGGTTGCCCGGCGGCGTGTTTCGCGGCCTGACGTTCGAGCGGCTGAGCGAATACAAGGGGCCGCTTTACGCCATGTTCGAAGCGGAGTTCGGCACCCGGATGATCCGCGCGTCCGAGAAGATCCGCGCCGTGGCGGCCGAGGCTCCGGTTTCCGAACTGCTCGGCGTGCCGGCAGGATTTCCGCTGTTGTCCGTGGAACGCGTGTCCTATACGTATGGCGATCGCGCGGTCGAAGTGCGCCGCGGTTGGTATGTCACAACCGGGTACTACTATCAGAACGATCTGAGCTGAGGCGCTGCGGTGGCCATGCCAAGAGCGGCCAAGCGCTGCCAAACCCGTGCTGCGCGGGACATGTCCGGCTCGGCGCCGTATCCGCGCGGGCGGCCGCCGCAACAGGGTTCGAGGTTTTTCGCTGCGCCGCGGTATGAAAAGGCGCTAAAATTGCGGGTTAGTGTGACTACATAGTAGGGGTCTAGTATGGCAGAAGCCGTAAAAAAGCCGAGGCCGGAGTTCCGGAACATCGGCATCGGTCAGATATTGACGGCGTATCGTCTTCCTCTGGCGGGGCGTGTATCGATTCTGCACCGCGTGAGCGGTGCGCTATTGTTCGTATTCCTTCCGTTTCTGCTCTACCTCTTCGACCAAAGCCTCACCTCCGAGCTCAGCTTCGAAGTCTTCAAGCTCTTTCTCTCCAACATCCTCATCAAGCTCGTCACGCTCGTCCTCGCGTGGGCTTTTCTCTTTCATTTCTGCGCCGGTATCCGCCATTTGCTGATGGATACGAACCACGATGCGGTCTCGAAGGAGAGCGGCAAGCGCACTTCCATCGTCGTGTTCGCAGTCTCGTCGGTCCTCACGATCGCCTTCGCGCTCAAACTGTTCGGAGCATTCTGAGAAATGGCAGCCAATAATCGAATCGGCTCGAAGCGCCTTGTCGTAGGCGCGCATTACGGTTTGCGCGATTGGCTCGCGCAACGCATCACCGCCACGATCATGGCGATCTACACCGTCATCCTGCTCGTCTGGTTCTTCGGCGCGCGCGATTTCTCGTACGAGGGCTGGGCATCGATCTTCGCCACGCAGTGGATGAAGCTCGCGACCTTCGTCACGCTGCTCTCGCTGTTCTATCACGCCTGGGTCGGCGTGCGCGACATCTGGATGGATTACGTGAAGCCCACCGGTGTGCGTCTCACGCTGCAAGCGCTGACGATCGTTTGGCTGCTCGCGTGTGCGGGCTACGCTGCGCAGATTCTCTGGAGAGTGTAAAAGAATGGCTGCAATCAAGAATTCTCTGCCGCGTCGCCGCTTTGACGTGGTCATCGTGGGCGCCGGCGGTTCGGGAATGCGCGCTTCGCTGCAACTCGCGCGCGCGGGCCTGTCGGTCTGCGTGCTGTCGAAGGTGTTCCCCACGCGCTCGCATACGGTCGCCGCGCAAGGCGGCATCGGCGCATCGCTCGGCAACATGAGCGAAGACAACTGGCACTACCATTTCTACGACACGATCAAGGGCTCCGACTGGCTCGGCGACCAGGACGCGATCGAATTCATGTGCCGCGAAGCGCCGAATGCCGTCTACGAACTGGAGCACTTCGGCATGCCGTTCGACCGCAATGCGGACGGCACGATCTATCAGCGCCCGTTCGGCGGCCATACCGCGAACTACGGCGAAAAGCCCGTGCAGCGCGCTTGCGCGGCCGCCGACCGCACCGGTCACGCGCTGCTGCATACGCTCTATCAGCAAAACGTCGCGGCGAAGACGCAGTTCTTCGTCGAATGGATGGCGCTCGATCTGATCCGCGACGCCGATGGCGACGTGCTCGGCGTGACGGCGCTCGAGATGGAAACGGGCGACGTCTATATCCTCGAAGGCAAGTGCACGCTGTTCGCCACGGGCGGTGCGGGCCGTATTTTCGCGGCATCGACGAACGCGTTCATCAACACGGGCGACGGTCTCGGCATGGCCGCCCGCTCGGGCATCGCGCTGCAGGACATGGAATTCTGGCAATTCCATCCTACCGGCGTGGCCGGCGCGGGCGTGCTGATCACGGAAGGCGTGCGCGGCGAAGGCGGTATCTTGCGCAACGCCAACGGCGAGCGCTTCATGGAGCGCTACGCGCCGACGCTCAAGGACCTCGCGCCGCGCGACTTCGTCTCGCGCTCGATGGACCAGGAGATCAAGGAAGGCCGCGGCGTGGGCCCGAACAAGGACCACGTGCTGCTCGATCTCTCGCACATCGGTGCGGAGACGATCATGAAGCGTCTGCCGTCGATCCGCGAGATCGCGCTGAAGTTCGCCAACGTCGATTGCATCAAAGAGCCGATTCCCGTCGTGCCGACCATCCACTATCAGATGGGCGGTATTCCGACGAACATCCACGGTCAGGTCGTCGGTACGTCGCGCGGCCACGAAGATCCGGTCAACGGCTTTTACGCCGTGGGCGAATGTTCGTGCGTCTCGGTCCATGGCGCGAACCGTTTGGGCACGAACTCGCTGCTCGATCTCGTGGTGTTCGGCCGTGCGGCCGGCAACCATATCGTCAAGCACGTCAAGGACATCAAGGAGCACAAGCCGCTGCCGCTCGACGCCGCCGACTTCGCGCTCGCCCGCCTCGACAAGCTCGACAAGTCGAGCTCGGGCGAATATACGCAGGCGATTGCCGGCGACATCCGCACCTCGATGCAAACGCACGCGGGTGTGTTCCGCACCTCGAAGCTGCTGGCCGAAGGCGTCGAGAAGATCAAGGAGCTGGCCGAGCGCGTCAATCATGTGCACCTGAAGGACAAGTCGAAGGTGTTCAACACGGCACGCGTCGAAGCACTGGAGCTCGCCAATCTGATCGAAGTGGCACGCGCGACGATAGTCTCGGCCGAGGCCCGCAAGGAAAGCCGCGGCGCGCACGCGCAAAGCGATTACGAGCACCGCGACGACGACAACTGGCTGCGGCATACGCTGTGGTTCAGCGAAGGCGATCGCCTCGATTACAAGCCGGTGCACATGAAGCCGCTGACGGTCGAATCGGTGCCGCCGAAGGCGCGGACGTTCTAACGCGGCCCATTCCAAGGACAGCTGAAAATGGCAAAACGAATTTTCGAAATCTATCGCTACGACCCCGATAAGGATGCGGCGCCGCGCATGCAGACGTACGAGCTCGAACTCGAGCATGAGCGGATGCTGCTCGATGCGCTCGTCAAGCTGAAAGCCGTCGACGAAACGCTTTCGTTCCGTCGCTCGTGCCGCGAAGGCGTCTGCGGCTCGGACGCAATGAACATCAACGGCAAGAACGGTCTGGCATGCTTGACCAACCTGAACGACCTGCCGCAGAAGGTCGTGCTGCGCCCGTTGCCCGGCCTGCCCGTGGTGCGCGATCTGATCTGCGATTTCACGCAGTTCTTCAATCAATACCACTCGATCAAGCCGTACCTCATCAACGACACGCCGCCGCCAGAGAAAGAGCGTCTGCAATCGCCTGAGGAACGTGACGAACTCGATGGGCTGTATGAGTGTATCTTGTGTGCGAGTTGCTCCACCTCGTGCCCGAGCTTCTGGTGGAATCCGGACAAGTTCGTCGGCCCGGCGGGGCTCTTGCAGGCCTACCGGTTCATTGCCGACAGCCGCGACGAGGCGACCGGCGAGCGGCTCGACAACCTGGAAGATCCGTACCGTCTATTCCGTTGCCATACGATCATGAACTGCGTCGACGTGTGCCCGAAGGGCCTCAATCCGACGAAGGCGATCGGCAAGATCAAGGAATTGATGGTCCGTCGTACCGTTTGAGATGGAAGACACCGCGCATCAATCCGACCCGCTGCGTCGCGCGCGCCTGCGCTGGCGCGCGCGACGGGGTCTGCTGGAAAACGATCTTATCTTCGAGCGTTTTTTCAGCCGTTACGAGCAGAGCCTCAGCGACGACGACGTGGGTGCCTTGACGCGCCTGTTCGAGCTGAGCGACAACGACCTGATGGACTTGCTTCTCGCCCGCAAGGAACCGGAAGGCGAACTTTCCGACCCGGCTGTCGTCCGGGTGCTGGGGCTTTTGCGCGCTGTGTGAGCGTCGCAGGTGTGGGGCGCCGCGCGCGCATGATCGGAAAACCGTTCCAACTTCGATTGAGGATGCCATGACTCCGTCAGATGTTAAAGCCACGCTATCGTTCAGCGATAATTCGCCGAGCGTCGAACTGCCGATTTACAAGGGCACGATGGGCCCCGACGTGATCGACATCCGCAAACTGTACGGTCAGACCGGCAAATTCACGTACGACCCGGGCTTCATGTCGACGGCATCGTGCAATTCGGCCATTACGTACATCGACGGCGACAAGGGCGAACTGCTCTATCGCGGCTATCCGATCGACGAGCTTGCGCAAGTCGCGGATTTCCCCGAGACATGCTATTTGCTGCTGAAAGGCGAGCTGCCGACCAAGGCGCAGAAGGCCGAATTCGTGGGCACCGTCACGCGTCATACGATGGTGCACGAGCAGATGCAGTTCTTCTTCCGCGGGTTCCGTCGCGACTCGCATCCGATGTCGATTCTCGTCGCATCGGTTGGCGCGCTGTCGGCGTTCTACCACGACTCGCTCGACATCACGAATCCGCATCATCGCGACGTATCGGCGATCCGTATGATCGCCAAGCTGCCGACGCTCGTGGCCATGGCCTACAAGTACAGCATCGGTCAGCCGTTCGTCTATCCGAAGAACGACCTCTCGTACAGCGCGAACTTCATGCGGATGATGTTCTCGAACCCGTGCGAGGAGTACAAGATCAACGACGTGCTGGTGCGCGCGCTCGATCGGATCCTGATCCTGCATGCGGACCACGAGCAGAACGCATCGACTTCGACGGTGCGTCTGGCAGGTTCTTCCGGTGCCAACCCGTTCGCATGTATCGCGGCCGGTATCGCTTGTCTGTGGGGCCCGGCGCATGGCGGCGCGAACGAAGCCGCGCTCAACATGCTCGAGCAGATCGGCTCGCCCGACAACATCCCCGAGTTCATCAAGCAGGTGAAGGACAAGAATTCGGGCGTGAAGCTGATGGGCTTCGGCCACCGCGTCTACAAGAACTACGACCCGCGTGCGAAGCTGATGCGCGAGACGTGCCACGAAGTGCTCGAAGAGCTGGGCCTGCATGACGATCCGCTCTTCAAGCTGGCGATGCAGCTCGAGAAGATCGCACTCGAGGACGAATACTTCGTCTCGCGCAAGCTTTACCCGAACGTCGACTTCTATTCGGGTATCGTGCAGCGCGCACTCGGCATCCCGACGTCGATGTTCACCTGCATCTTCGCAATGGCCCGTACGGTCGGCTGGATCGCTCAGTGGAACGAAATGATTTCGGAGGCCGAACAGAAGATCGGTCGTCCGCGTCAGCTCTTCATCGGTGAAGGCCCGCGCGAAGCGAAGCCGATCGATAAGCGTTGATCGTCAAGTCTTGATGGGGCCATGGTATGCCATGGCCTCGACAGCGCCCCGGCGAGTGAATCAGCCGGGGCGTTTTTTTTGCGTTCGCGGTGCGCGCATCAGGCCGGGGCGGCCACTCGTAGCTCGTCGATGAAGGTGGAAAATCGCGTCATCGCATCGTGCGCAAGCGTGAGCTCCCGCTACCACGCCGCCATCAGCGCGCTGACGCCCCGCAGGTTGCCGCGCTGATTCCATTTCAACCTATCCAGGTCGGTCAGCCGAAGGTTCGGCAGCCGCTCGAGCAATACGCCGATCGCGGACTCGAGCTCGATCAGCGCGAGGCGATATCCGAGGCAATGGTGGATGCCCGCGCCGAACGTTTGCTCGCGCCCCTGCCGGCGGTCGATGTCGAGCCGATCTGGCTCTTCGAATCGGTCGGGGTCGCGATTCGCGGCACCGAGCATCAGGAAAACCATCGTCCCGCGCGGCAGCACCTCGCCCTCGATTTCGATGTCCTCCATGGCCGTTCGCATAGTCATTTGCACCGACCCGTCGTATCGCAGGCATTCGAGCACGGCATTCGGCATTTTTTGCGGATGCTGCTTCAGCAAATCGAATTGCTGTGGATTGCGATGCAGCGCGATCAACGCGTTGCCGATCATGTTCGAAGTCGTCTCATGCCCGGCGATAAACAGCAGGATCACGTTAGACACGATCTCGTCGTGCGTCAGGGTATCGCCGCCCTCTTCGACACGCAGCAGCAGGGAAATCAGGTCGTTCCCGGGACGCGAGCGGCGAGCCGCGATTACCCCGGCGAAGTACCGCGCGAGTTCATCGTAAGCAGCGCTCGTCTGCGTCAGCGCTTCCGCGTTCATCGGCGCTGGATCGAATACCTTCGCCAGTTTGCTCACCGTCGCACCGAGTATCGTTGCTTCAGCGACGGGAATATCGAGCATCCGGCAGATGATGAGCAGCGGAAGCGGAAAGGCGAATTCGGCTACGAGGTCGGCTTGTTTGCGCGGAGCGAATCCGTCGACCAGTTCATGGGCCGTGGCGAGCGCCAGTTCGCGCATCGTTTCGACCTGTCGCGCGTTGAATGCCTTCATCATCAGCGCTCGCACGCGCGTGTGCGCCGGCGGATTGAGCATTAAGAACATCCTGCCGACGCCCTGAAACAGCGGCATATTCGGACCATCGTCGCCATAACGCACGCGGACACTTTCCAAATAGCTCTTGCCCATCGACCTGTTTTGCAGCAGCGCTTCGACAATGCCATAGCGCCCGGTCATCAACGCGTTCGGTGCGACGCGTACGAACGGAGCCTGTTCACGCAGTGTTGTGTAGAGCGGGTAGGGATCTTCGAGGAATGCGGGGGTGGACAGATCGGCTAGCTTCATCGAGGTTGGATGAGAAGGGATGGAGAACGTCACGCGGGCAGATGGCAATACGTGGCAACGATGAGCGCGATGATACCCGGCAAACGGTTCACTCGTTTTTCAAGCCATCGACAAATGCCGAAAAGCCGAGCCCGGTCTTGCTGTCCAATCGCGCTGCTCGATCGCCGATCGCGTCCCAATCGAGGTCGGGGCGGCCTTTCCAAAGTGCCATCACGCCTTGGACGGGCGAGATCGCAATGAATTTTCTGCACGTGAAGACGCTCGATACAGTCGACATGAATCGAGCGGCCCACTCGGCGGTCGGCTCGTAGACATTCACCGTCATCACACCGCCGGGGCGCAAGATTCGATGACATTCCCGGTAAAAGTCCGGCGTGTGCAACGCATCGACCGGGCGGTAGCCCTCGCCGAACGCATCCGACAGAATCAAGTCGCACTGTTCGTCGCCATGGTTTCGAACAAAGTCGGCGCCATCCTGGACCACTACACGCAATCGATCGTCGTCAGGGGGAAGCCCGAAATGCGTGCGCGCAAGTTCGACCACCTCTGCGTCTATCTCCAATCCAATCGTTCGCAGCTCGGGCAGGTACCGGTGAATGAATTTGGCCTGCTGGCCTCCGCCGAGTCCGATCAGCAAGACGTCGGTCGCTGAGGGGATGAAGGCCAGCGGCAGCAACATCTTTCGCGTGTAGAGAGCGGGAAGATCGTTCGGCTGCGCGAGCTCCATGACCGTCATGGCACCGTTCTCGTCGTTCGCCAAATGCAGAAACAGGCGCCCATCGCTAATCTGGACGCGATATTTCTCCGTCCTCTCCACGCAGGAATCGTCAGCCATCGTTCGGTAGCCTGAGTCAGTGTTCGACATGAACGAACCCTAATCTGCGCGATGGATTGCTTCGCCGCCACGAGGCGAACATTGCGGTTCGTCAGCGAACCGGGCGCCAGCCGGAAGCGAGCAGCGTTTCCGACGCCTCCTTGACCTCCGCGATCGTCGTATCGCGCGTCGCCGCACGAATGCCCAATCCGAAGTGCCTCGCGACGCCTGCCGCACGGACATCCGCCATGATCGATGCCGGCTGATCCGTCGCACGCCCGGGCCGCGTTTGCGCGTCCCTTACGGCTTGAACGAATACATGGCTGAGTACCGACATCGGGGAATAAGCCCCGCGGATTGTCTCGAAGTTCACGCCGGGTCGCGACGCTAAGCGGACCCATTTCGATGTCATACGCCGCGCGGTATCTTCGAACGTCCGCATGATTCGCCGATCGTTTTGCATCGCATTCGCCATCTTCCCGACGCCGCTCGCAAACAACCGGGCGCTCGCCTGGGTCAGGGCAAGGTCCAGCGTGACATCGCCTATGACGACCGGCTGATACGGGCTGCCGTCCTGCGTAGGCGGCGAATTCGACGCGACATGCGGCCCCTGACGACGAGAGTCTTCGGCAAGTATTGCGGGCCCCTCCGCCCATGAGTCGAGAATCACCTGTTGTCCTGCGCCGCGCCTTCGTTCGACGTTCGCCCACGTATGTGGAAACGGCGAATAGGCCCCGACGATCGTCAGCATCTCTCGTGCGCCCACTTTTGGCGCATGCTGGACCAGCGACACATAGGCATGAGCGTCGCAGTATCCGCTTTCGTTCACGATGGAGCCGGCGGCGAGCGCCATGTAGGAACCCATGGCGGCGACACGGCCTGGGGCATCCCCAGTCAGGCCAGTGATCTCTTCTTGCGGCAGCGTATTCGATAGACGCACCCCGGCCGGGTCGTTGCTGCGGCTCTGGAGCACCGATTGCAGCGCCCGCTGCCCAACGAGTGCGGCCTGCGAGCGGCCCACCGCCACGAAATTCGTTTTCAGGTTGTCGTCGATGACGTTGCCGCGCCCTTTGCCCAGGATCGCCCTGGTTTCCGTCAGCGTATCTTGCGCATCGATCAGGGAGGCAGCGTCTTGCGCATCGATCGTTCTTCGAATGGACGCTCGCGCATACAAATATCCGGCGAGCGGTAGACGAGCACGGCCGATCGCCGGTTGCGCGATTTGGGAACCGGATTCGCCCTCGGTGCGATGTGCGCGGGGCCGCAGATTCTCGAAGACGGACGATGTCGCTGCACGCGCCGCGTTGCCGCCCACATGCTGCGCGACGGGGTGCTCGATCGCCGGATTGCTGCTGCTGGTCTGTGAAGACGTAGCGCCTATTTTCTGCACATCAAGACTCCTTAGGACGGCGTCGGTCAAGCTGCCGCCCGGCGCCGATGGCCCGGTTTGCCGCGGGGGCGTGGGCTCGACGTGCAGCGCGGCGCAAGGCGTCCAACGTAGCTTTGAATGGTGTGTCTATCGTTTGCACTCGGCGAAATAACGGAGAAAAGCGCGAGATGACCGCGGTTGCAAACACACCTCGACGACAGGCATTCGCCGAACTCTCATCTATTTCGCTCGTTGGTCCGAACGGACGCGTGCGCATTGCTAAGGTCGGTCCGTCATCGTTGTAGGCACCGGCCATCAGCGCGGAGAAAAACATGAGCAAAGATGTGCGCCTCAGCTCTGCGCAACCTCTAACCAATGACGAATCCTCGATAACGAGCGAACGGCGGACTGCAGATAAGGGTGACGGGCGTTCATCGTCCCGGGCACGGAGCGTCTCGTCGATGCTGGCGCGGCTCAATCCGCTGCGTCGTGCGGGCAAAAAAGCGGGCGCTTCCGAGCACCCTGGCCCGATCGCTCAGCCAGTTGCGACTGCCGCCCTCTTGCAGAGCCAGACGACCGGACGCCCTCGGGTTTCGCTACGAGATTTGCTTGAAGAAGAGGCGCGGCAAGCAATGCCGCTCGGGTGCGGCACCGGCGGTCCGAGCCGCTCGCTCGATGTGCTCGCCGAAGACGATGAGGAGGAAGTCGACGATGACGGCGGCACCGAGCACGGGTCACTATCCGCAGCCTCTTCGCCGACGCGCGACATGTCCCCACGCGAGGATTTCGGCCTTGCGGGTGGGGTGCATCTTCATCACGTCGAGCGACACGAGGAGCTCCCGCTAGCCGGCTATCTGCTGGCGCGCGAGATCGACGGCCGCGCCGTGCCGGAGCAGGAGCTTGGGCGCCTGAGGTCCGCCCACGAAACCGTCGTGCAGACGCGCAAGCTGCTTCCATGGGGACGCGGCAACGTCCGTTCGGACGTCGAAGCCACCGGTGGCGAGTCTCTCGTGCGAGCGTACCTCGCTCAGGAACTGGCCCAGGACCTGGCGAAAGACAAGGCACCCGGATTCGAAGATGCACCGAACGTTGCCGGTGCCGCGATGTTCGCGCGGGCGGGCGTCTGCAGCAACCACGCTGCTGTCGCCATGCATCTGCACGCTGGGAAGCTGGAGGCCCCGGACGAAGCCGTCCATTTCGCAGGGCGCCCGCTGGTCGACCATGCCTGGAGCGAATTGCGCAAGGGCCGGGGCCGCAAGAACGTGATCGTCATGGACGCCTGGGCGGAGGGTTCCGCGGTGTACGCCGAAGACGCGCGCCATACCCGCGTGGCGCTCGGCGTCAAGAGCTACGGCCGCTATGGTGCTTCAAACGGTCCGGCCGCGGCCGACCGGGCCTTCGAGGCGGCGGCGAAACTCACCGAACTTGCGCCTCACGAAACGATCGATGAAATTCGGCACGCGCTCGAGGAGCAGCCGCCAAGCGACAACACGATGCGCGACGCCCGAACGGTGCTGGACAAGCGGTTCACGCAGCGGGTCGAAAAGAAGATGGCCGCGACGCTGACGGCGACGCAGGCCCAGCAGATCGGGCGCAATCGTTCGGGGCTCGGCGGTGCGTTGAAGGGCAGCCTCTCAGCGCTCGGCATCGCGAAGCGCGATCCGAGCGGGCGGCCGCGCGGCGCGGAACTCGAGCGGGAGGCTCGGCAAATCGCGACGCGACGCATGCAGCGGGCTTCGGGCGCGCCGCGCGAAACCGATTGGCCGACGGCTCAACGCGAAGCGAAAGCGCAACTGCGCGCCGACTATGCGAAGGCGGAAAAGCGCTTTGCCGCCGCGCAGGCAAGCGTTCGAAACGATATCAAGGCAATCGGGGTGGCTCGCTCGCTTGGCTGGGCGGCGACAGTGAAGGATGCCGTCGCCGATGCGAAGGAAATCGTTGCCGCGGCCCGTGATCCGGAGCGCGCGCCGCGCGCGCAAACGTTGCCGAAAGCGGGGGCCCCGCAGCAAGACGAGGAGGCATGAGCCGAATGCCGGCGCCAGTGGCACAAGTCGCTTTTGCGGCCCTCGGCTCAGTTTCGATTCAACGCTTCAAGGCTGCGGAACAGCGGTTCGATTGGCCGGTACGATCTGCGGCTGAAACGAGAACACCTCACGGGTGCGGTCATCGACGAACACTTTCAACCAATGTACATCGTTGTTGCCGTGAGCCTGGTTGTCGCCGAACGTTTCGACGCGGGTGAAGTTCTCGAGCCGTCTGCCTTGCGCGTCAAGAAATGGGCGATCGATGCGGAAATAGTGCGAATCGCCATGCACATAGGCAACGGGTTTTCGGAAGGCAATCACTTCGTCGCGCAGTGCAAGCAGGAAGTCCTTGAAACCATCGGGAGTTGCGCCCGGATAGGCGGGGTCCGAGCTGGGTAGCGAGTCGTTTTCGACCAGGGTCTTGGGGTCGCGCGTAGGTGCGCGCGTCGCGTCGGAGTTATCCCACCCCGGGTCGGCCTGCGAAATAAACATGACAGCTGAAGCGTGGCGCGCTATGGCCTCCTGAAACGTCTGCTGCATCCAGAGGATATCGGCACGGTTGCGCGCCGCAAATTCCGCGGGGTCCGGTTTCGTATCGCAGAGGTTGTTGCACGAGCCTTGGATGTTGAGCGTCGCGTAGACGACGCCGTGCAGCATCCAGCGACGATTCTCGACACAGCTTACGAGCTGATTGTCATTGTTCAGGCAAAGCCGGTCGGTTTGAACCTCCTGAAGCATCGGTCGTTGTCCGAGCGAATAGGGGGAATCGAAGAAGGCCTTGCGCTCATGGTCGAGCCTCTCCCGCGACGAAAATGCGCCGTTCGAGGCGCGATCGCAGTCCGTCCAGTCGTTGTCGCCAGGAGTCAACATCGCGGCTGACTTCAACGCGTTGAAATATCCGAGCGCCTGCACGTAGAGTGCGTCGCTACACGTTGTAGGCGTTGCCGATCCAGGCGTGCCGCTGCCAGCCTTGAGATCGCCGTCATGGACGGTAAACGCGAGTTTTTGCGAGTTCATGTCGGCGATCAAGTTCGGCACACCGACTTGCGCCTGCATGTCGGAGTACGGCAGGTCGCCCCATAGCCCGATGGCGTACGCGCGGCTTTCGCTGTGTCCGTCGTCATCGTGCGCGAACGAATCGGCGGCAGGCCACACCGCCGAGGCGGCCGCCACCGCAAGACAGGCGACGTTCCGTAAGAATCGCCACCCATTCACGTTAGATTCAGTCCGCAAGCCACCCTGCACATACCGATCTCTTGTCATCGTTAGCTCCAGTGTCCATCGCGCGAATTGCGCGTCCTGAAGTGAAAGCGCTGCGTGTGACAGGTGTGTGTCGGTGAACGTGATTTGCTTTGGTGTGTAGATAGAACGGAACCTCGCGATCGGCCGCGTCGATGCCGCCCGGGCAGAAAAAGTTCAGTTTCGATAGAGCATATCGACCCCGCGTGCCGCGCAGACATCGTAAAAGTCGCCAGGGTTGAATCCGACAAACGCATCTATCGAAAGCTGGACATCCTGAATCATGGATCGAATTTATATGGTCCGTTAAGCTGAACGTATGATTGGTTTCTTCAAGTACAAAATGCAGAGATTTGTGTCGATACGGCGAGTCGTCGACTAACGCGGTGCGCGGACGTAGTAGCAATTGTTTGAATCGAATCGCCGAATCCTTTCGGCGTGCCAATCGGGTATCGACGCATTCAAATAGCGTGGGCCACGGAATCAAGAGAGTATGGATGGACAGATCGTCCTCCAACACTCGTGCGGTCGTGTGATGCCTGTCTCTTTCGTTGAACAGTGCAATCCAATACCCTGTATCGATGAGAATATTTTTTGCCATCAAAGGTCATCCTCGCCAGGACCGAACTCCCCATATCCTTGCCATGGAGATGCTTTCCGCTTGCCGATGATGAATCGTCCTTTATTGGAGCCATCGCCATTCGTCCATACTATGTATACGCGATCGGTTTTCGAAAATTCAACGTTTGATTCGAGCTCCGTCTTGATGAAGTCCGGTACGGATTCATTCTCGGCGATATCGACCTTGAAATAGGCGACGCTATCGCCGCATTCCATGGCCTTTACGGTGTCTAGCCACCGATACAGATTGGCGTAATCGCCTTTGACACCGAGATCATAGGAAAGCCAAACCGTTTTTTGCATACGACCGAAACTCCACAAAACAAATGACGATGCGCGCGTATCCCTGCTACGACTAGGCACTTCTGTCGCTTGGCAACGGTACGGGCTCCACGAGGGCCTCATGTTACCGTCGCTGGCGGAGCGGCGGAGGTCGACCGAAAGTACTAGTCAAAGTGGACGTCCTGGTGCCGCAAAGCGCCAGTCCGGCGCCGGGCCCCGCGGACATGGTAGTAGCGATCCAGGTACCGCGACTACCACCATAACCCACTGTTTTTTATCACTTTTTTCATCCATCCAGTACCCCGCGAGCGGTCTGCGTGGCATAATCGACCGAACCGAAACGCCCGTGATTCGATTCACTTCCCCCGCATACCATGCCAAAGACTCTTTACGACAAGCTCTGGGATTCGCACGTCGTTCACACCGAAGAAGACGGCACCACCCTGCTTTACATCGATCGTCAACTGCTGCATGAAGTCACGAGCCCGCAAGCGTTCGAAGGCCTCAAGCTCGCCGAGCGTCCCGTCTGGCGCGTCAGCGCGAACCTGGCGGTGTCGGACCACAACGTGCCGACCACGGACCGCAGCCACGGCATTGCCGATCCGGTTTCGAAGCTGCAAGTCGATACGCTCGACGCCAACTGCGACGCCTTCGGCATCACGCAGTTCAAGATGAACGACCTGCGTCAGGGCATCGTTCATATCATCGGGCCCGAACAAGGCGCGACGCTGCCGGGCATGACGATCGTCTGCGGAGATTCGCACACGTCGACGCACGGCGCATTCGGCGCGCTTGCGCACGGCATCGGCACGTCGGAAGTGGAGCACGTGCTTGCCACGCAAACGCTGCTGCAGAAAAAGAGCAAGAACATGCTCGTCAAAGTCGAGGGGCAACTGCCGCGCGGCTGTACGGCGAAAGACATCGTGCTCGCGATCATCGGCAAGATCGGTACCGCGGGCGGCACCGGCTATGCCATCGAATTCGGCGGCTCCACCATTCGCGCACTCTCGATGGAAGGCCGCATGACCGTCTGCAATATGGCGATCGAAGCGGGCGCGCGCGCCGGCATGGTCGCCGTGGACGACACGACGATCGACTACCTGAAAGGCCGCCCGTTCTCGCCGCAGGGCGCCGAATGGGACGTCGCCGTCGAGTACTGGCGCACGTTCACATCGGACTCGGGTGCCGTGTTCGATCGCGTGGTCGAACTCGATGCGACTCAGATCGTGCCGCAAGTCACGTGGGGCACCTCGCCGGAAATGGTCACGCCGATCGATTCGCGCGTGCCCGATCCCGAGCGCGAGAAAGACCCCGTCAAACGCGCGGCGATGGAACGGGCGCTGCAATATATGGCGCTCGAGCCGAACGTGCCGATGGAATCGATCAAGCTCGACAAGATCTTCATCGGCTCATGCACGAACGCGCGCATCGAAGATCTGCGTGCCGCGGCGTATGTCGTGAAGAAACTCGGCCGCAAGGTGGCGTCCAATATCCGGCTCGCGATGGTCGTCCCGGGCTCGGGTCTCGTGAAGGCGCAAGCCGAGCGCGAAGGGCTCGACAAGGTGTTCCGGGAAGCAGGTTTCGAGTGGCGCGAGCCGGGCTGTTCGATGTGCCTCGCGATGAACGCCGACAGGCTGGAGCCGGGCGAGCGCTGCGCCTCCACGTCGAATCGCAATTTCGAAGGGCGGCAGGGCGCGGGCGGCCGCACCCATCTCGTGAGCCCGGCGATGGCGGCTGCCGCGGCCATCGAGGGACATTTCGTCGATATTCGCAAGCTGGGCTGAGGCGGAGCAACTGAACATGGATAAGTTCATCGTACATACGGGCATCGTCGCTCCCCTCGATCGTGAAAACGTCGATACGGACGCGATCATGCCGAAGCAGTTTTTGAAGTCGATCAAGCGCGCGGGCTTCGGTCCGAATCTGTTCGACGAGTGGCGCTATCTCGACCACGGCGAGCCGGGACAGGACAATTCGCGCCGCCCGCTCAACCCCGATTTCGTGCTCAATCAGCCGCGCTATCAAGGTGCATCGGTTCTGCTCGCACGCAAGAATTTCGGCTGCGGCAGCTCGCGCGAACACGCGCCCTGGGCGTTGGAGCAGTACGGCTTTCGTGCGCTGATCGCACCGAGTTTTGCCGATATCTTCTTCAACAACTGCTTCAAGAACGGTCTGCTTCCGATCGTCCTGACGGAGCAGCAGGTCGATCACCTGTTCAACGAGACGTATGCATTCAACGGCTATCAACTAACGATCGATCTCGCTGCGCAATGCGTTCGCACGCCGGACGGCCGCGAATATTCGTTCGAAGTCGACGCGTTTCGTAAGTACTGCTTATTGAACGGCCTCGACGACATCGGGCTGACGCTGCGGCAGGCCGACAAGATCCGTGCGTTCGAGGCGGAGCGGCTGGCAAAGCAGCCGTGGCTCGCTCACCGGATCGTCAGCTGAACGTCCCTCGGGGCCCGCGGTTCAAGTGGCTGCGGCAGTCCCTCAGACAACCCAACATCACGTACACAGGAAGGATGCATGAAGATTGCAGTGCTGCCCGGTGACGGCATCGGTCCGGAAATCGTCAAGGAAGCGGTCAAAGTGCTCGGCGCGCTCGGCGAGTCGTTCGAGCTCGAGGAGGCGCCCGTCGGCGGCGCCGGCTATGAGGCACATGGCCACCCGCTGCCCGAGTCCACGCTCGCGCTCGCGAAGGAGGCGGATGCCATCCTGTTCGGGGCCGTCGGCGATTGGAAATACGATTCGCTCGAACGCGCATTGCGTCCCGAGCAGGCCATTCTCGGTCTGCGCAAGCATCTGCAGCTCTTTGCCAACTTCCGTCCGGCGATCTGCTATCCCCAGCTGACCGGCGCATCGTCGCTCAAGCCCGAGATCGTCTCGGGGCTCGACATCCTGATCGTGCGCGAGCTCAACGGCGACATCTATTTCGGCGCGCCGCGCGGCATTCGCCCGGCACCCGACGGTGCATTCGAAGGGGAGCGCGAAGGCTTCGACACGATGCGCTACTCCGAGCCCGAAGTGCGCCGCATCGCGCATGTCGCGTTCCAGGCGGCGCAAAAGCGCGGCAAGCGGCTGACTTCGGTGGACAAGGCGAACGTGCTCGAAACGTCGCAGCTCTGGAAGGAAGTCATGATCGAGGTCGCCAAGGCGTACCCCGACGTGGAGCTTTCGCATATGTACGTCGACAATGCGGCGATGCAGCTCGTCAAGGCGCCGAAGTCGTTCGATGTGATCGTCACGGGCAACATGTTCGGCGACATCCTCTCGGACGAAGCGGCGATGCTGACGGGATCGATCGGCATGCTGCCGTCGGCTTCGCTCGACAAGAACAACAAGGGTCTTTACGAGCCCTCGCACGGTTCGGCGCCCGATATCGCGGGCAAGGGCGTGGCCAATCCGCTCGCCACGATTCTGTCGGCCGCGATGATGCTGCGCTATTCGCTGAACAAGGCGGAGCAAGCCGAGCGCATCGAAAAGGCGGTGCAGAAGGTGCTCGAAGCCGGATACCGGACGGGCGACATCGCTACACCGGGCTGCCGCCAGGTCGGCACGGCCGAGATGGGCGATGCGGTGCGCGCGGCATTGTAAGGACGTTTTCGTGTAGACTGTCGCGATGCTGCGAATCCCCTCTATCCCCTCGATAGCAACGCTCGTTGGCGCAACGCTCGGTGCGCAGGGATTCGCCATTGCCGGCGCCATTGGCGTGGCCGGCATCATTTCGATCAAAACGATTACCCCCAAAACGATCACGAAAAGCTGATCGTCCGTCGTGTCCGCCCGTCTTCCCCGCGCGGTCACGCCGGGCAAGGTTGCGGGGAAGCGTCCATTCGAAGGGATAATCATGAACGTAGGTCTCGTAGGTTGGCGCGGTATGGTCGGCAGCGTCCTGATGCAGCGTATGCAGCAAGAGGGCGATTTCGAGCTGATCGAGCCCGTTTTTTTCAGCACGAGCAACGCGGGCGGCAAAGCGCCGGCGTTCGCCAGGAACGAGACCCGGCTCAAAGACGCGACGAACATCGATGAGCTGAAAAAGTGCGATGTCGTCATCACGTGCCAGGGCGGCGACTACACGAACAAGGTCTTTCCGAAGCTGCGGGCGGCGGGCTGGAACGGATACTGGATCGATGCCGCATCGTCACTGCGGATGAAAGACGATGCCGTCATCATTCTCGATCCCGTCAACCTCGACGTCATCAAGGATGCGCTCGTCAAGGGCACGAAAAACTTCATCGGCGGCAACTGCACCGTCAGCCTGATGCTGATGGCGCTGGGCGGCCTCTTCCGCGAAAACCTCGTCGACTGGATGACGGCCATGACCTATCAGGCCGCATCGGGTGCCGGCGCGCAGAACATGCGCGAGCTGCTCGCGCAAATGGGCACGCTGCATGGCGCGGCCAAGGATGCGCTGGCCGATCCGTCGTCGGCCATTCTCGATATCGACCGCAGCGTGCTGGCGGCGATGACGAGCGGCGCCATGCCTACCGACCACTTCGGCGTGCCGCTTGCCGGCTCGCTGATCCCGTGGATCGACAAGGACCTCGGCAACGGCATGTCCAAGGAAGAATGGAAGGGCGGCGCCGAGACGAACAAGATTCTGGGCAAGCCCGCGATGGGACAGCCGGGCTCGATTCCTGTCGACGGTCTTTGCGTGCGTATCGGTGCGATGCGGTGCCATTCGCAGGCGCTGACGATCAAGCTCAAGAAGGACGTCCCGCTCGACGAGATCGACGGCATCCTCGCGTCCGCCAACGATTGGGTGAAGGTCGTGCCGAACGAGCGCGAAGCGTCGATGCGCGAACTGTCGCCGGCCGTGGTCACGGGCACGCTTTCGGTGCCGGTCGGGCGGTTGCGCAAACTGGCGATGGGTGGCGAATACCTGTCGGCATTCACGGTGGGCGATCAGTTGCTCTGGGGCGCCGCGGAGCCGCTGCGCCGCATGCTGCGGATTTTGCTCGACAAGTGAAGCGTCATCGCAGGCTGGCGCGGTGGTCTTGCCGCGCTTCCTAACGTAAACTACGCGTTTGCGGCGTAGGACTGTAAAGGCGTCGCGCCGGTCGCGGCGCTTTTTTTTACGGCCCCAGTTAGCGCTTTAGCGCTTACTGGGGCCCAATGCAGAGCAACGGCCGATGGCGGTGAGCGCTTCTCCTGTCGGCCCGGAGGAAGTGCGGCAGGTGCTTCGAGCACCCATGGCCTCATGCAAAGCACCTGTTCCAACCCATGCAAAGCTGCCGTATCAGACCTTGTCCCTTTCCAAACGACATTCATGGCCGCGCCGCGATGCGCGGAACAACCACATGACAGCACGTTCGACCTCTCGCGCGCCTGTGTTGCGGACTGTTGCCGATGCGCCGTACGCGCGCGGCGCGGCCGTTGGCATCGCCACTGCCACGGTGTTCGCGATTGCGGTCGCCACGACGGTCTTCGCGTCGCCGCGGGCCTTCGCAGCCGATTCGGCGAGCGCAGCCGCGGCGGCATCCGTCCCGGGTGCCGAGTCCGCGACCCAGGTTACGGTGAAGCCCGGGCAATCGCTGAACGACGTTGCCATTGCCGTCACGCAATCGCACGATCGCGCCGTGTTGTCTCGCGCGTCGAAAGCGATTTTCGATGCGAATCCTTCCTCGTTCATGCGAGGCGATCCGAGCCTCATGAAGCTCGGTGCGATCCTCACTATTCCGCCGCTCGATTCGACGGGGGCCGTCGTTGCCCAGGCTCCCGCGCCGGGGAGCGCGCCCAGCGCTGCCTCCGCGCCTGCCGCAACTGCGGCGAGCGCATCTCGCGGCGCAACGCCTGCGCCGTCAGGCGTTGCCGCGTCGTCGGGCGCAAGCGTGCCCGCGCACGGGGCGCGCCCCGAAGCAAGCGCTGCGGGTGGGGCGGTGGCGTCGCCGAACGCCGCCAGCACGCCGGGCGAGCCGGCGGCGCCTCGGGCCGCCGCGCAGTCTCCGAACGGTGCGGCGCCGGCAAGCGCTCCGGCGGCGCCGGCCGCGGGCGGCGCTCACGCCTGGACTGGGGCTATTCAGCAGGCGCCGACCGTTCCGGCGGCGTCCGAGACATCGGGGGCCGGCGCGAGCGGCTCAGCCGCGTCCGCGCCCGGAGCCGCATCGACGGCAGCAGTCGCGACGGCGCCGGCTAGCTCTCCCGCAACGGCGGCACGCCCGCATCCGTTCTCGAGTCTGCAGCAGCTGCTCGCGTTCAAGAACCGCGTGTTGATGGATCTGCAACGCCACGGGTTCGGCTCGAAAGCCGCACGCGAATCGGGCAGCTCAGCGGCGGCGAGCGGCGCGTCGGTTGTCGTGCCATCGCAGGCCCCCAAGCAGGCTGGGCCGGCGGCCGTGCCGGCGCCGCGTGCGCCGCAATCGGGCGAACGTTTCATCGGTATCGGCGGCTACGGCATCAGCGTCGCGCGCGCGTCGGTACCGGCGATCGCCGCAGTTGCGTCGGCTGTCGTCGCGGCGTTGCTCGTCTTGATCATTGCCCTCGCGATGAGCGGGCGCAAACGCCGTGCGGCGCGCGCGACGGCCGCGCCGGCACCGGCGTCGGGGACTGCGTCGGCAGGTGCAGCCGTCGAGCGCGAGCCCGTACCGGCGCGCGCCGAGGGGCCGCGAGACCCGGTCGAGGCCGAGCACCTGTCCACGCTGGCGCGCACGCCGACGAGCAAGCGCGCACTGATGGGTCTCGCCGGACATTACGCCGAACGCGGTAACGCGCGCGGCTTCGACGAAATCGCCCAGCGCATCATGCATTTGTCGGGCGGACGGGGGCCGAATTGGCTGCATATCGCGGCGCTCGGGCGGCAGCTCGACCCGCACAATCCGCTGTACGCCATTTCCGCGGAGCCGACCGAGGATACGCTCGACGAATCGGTGGCCGGCGAGGATGTGCTGCCGCCGCATTCGGCGCGAGCTCAAAGCGACGAGCACGAGTCGGACGTCGAAGTGAAATTGTCGGGAGCCGGGTATCCGGATTTGCCAGGGCAATCGTCGATTACCGAGGCGGAGGAAGCCGAATCGAGCTCGCATGCTGCCGCCGAGGCGCCGCAAGAGCCGAATGAGGACGAGGCAGCCGTCCGCCCCGCGCCATCGCCCGAGCCCAGCCAAGAGGCCCCGACCGTCCAGCAGGCCGCCGGTCCGGAGGAACGGACAGTGGCAGGCATGCGCGCGCCGCGTTTTCCCGAAGAAGCGATTGCAGCACTCAACGATCTCGATCTGGGGCTGCCGCCGCGCGTCGAAGCGGCGCCGGGGCTCGGCGCGGAACCCACGCGGCATGAGGATGGAATGGCGGATACGGGCGCTGCCGAACGGATCGAGCCTGGGTTCACGGCCGAGCCGGAAGACGCGCGCGGTACAGAGCCGGAGCAGGAACCGCACGATGCCGAAGTGCATCTCCCTGCGTACGACGCTGAATCCGCGCACCCGCCCGGATTCGCGGATCATGTCGAGCACGAGCACGAGCACGAGCACGAACCGGAACCCGATCTCGGTCGCGACCCCGAGCCTCACGCGGCGCCCGTGCCCGAAGCCATTGGCGAACCCGAATCCCCGCCAAAGACCGAGCGCGAGCCGAGCCGCGAGCCGGTCGCGTCCGCGGACATTGCCCCTGCCGTAGCCGGTCTCGGGGCGGCGCGTTTCGGTCCGCTCAAGCTCGCATTCGACCTGGACCTGCCGGCTGACGATTCAACCGGGGCCGCGGCGTCCACACCGCCGCAACCCGCGTTCACCCCCGAAGAGATTGCGAGGATCGCACGCAACAAGCTCGAGCTGGCGGCTGAATATATCGAGCTCGGCGATCTGGGCGGCGCCCGCACGCTGATCCATGAGGTGATCGAATCGAACGATCCGGCGACGCGAGACGACGCGCGTGCGCTGCTCGCGACGCTCGCGCCGCTTTCCTGAAGAACCGCGTCCGCCAATGCGTATCGCTCTGGGCATCCAATACGACGGCACGGCATTCAACGGCTGGCAATCGCAGCCGCACGGCAAGACCGTGCAGGACGTGCTCGAGCGCGCATTGGCCGAGTTCGCGCGTACGCCGCTGCAGACCGTCGTGGCCGGGCGAACCGATACGGGCGTGCACGGCCTCGGGCAGGTCGTTCATTTCGATACCGAACTCGACCGGGCGGCATTTTCATGGGTGCGGGGCACGAACGCGTTCTTGCCGCGCACGGTAGCCGTGCAATGGGCGAAGCCCATGCCGGATACGTTTCACGCGCGGTTTTCCGCGTTCGAGCGCACCTACTACTATGTGTTGCATGTGCATCCGGTGCGCTCCCCGATGCTCGCGGGCCGCGCAGGCTGGATCCATACCCCGCTAGACATCGACGCGATGCGCGAGGCGTCGCGATGTCTGATCGGCGAGCACGATTTTTCGGCGTTCCGTTCGTCCGAGTGTCAGTCGAAAACGCCGGTCAAGCATCTGTATCAGATCGACATTCGGGCCGCGGGCGAGATCGTACATTTGCGTTTTCGAGCCAACGCGTTCCTGCATCATATGGTGCGCAACCTGATGGGTTGCCTCGTGGCGGTCGGGCGGGGGCGGTATCCCGCCACCTGGATGGCCGATGTGCTGGCGAGCCGGGACCGCGACCGCGCAGCGCCCACTTTCATGCCCGAGGGGCTTTATCTGGCGCGCGTGGGATATCCCGAGCCGTTCGCGGTGCCGCCTGCGTCGCTCGGCAGCATGCCTTTCGGCGGTATTTGGAGCGAATGACATGACCTCAACGACAGCCGCCTCGCCGGAACCGGCAGGCCACATGCCGCATCGCACCCGCATCAAGCTGTGCGGGCTGTCGCGTCGCAGCGATATCGCGCTCGCGGTCGAGTTGGGTGCCGACGCGATCGGCCTCGTCTTCTACCCGCCGAGCCCGCGGGCGGTCGGCGTGGCCGAGGCGATCGACCTCGTGGCGGGATTGCCGCCTTTCGTGACGGCCGTTGGGCTGTTCGTCAACGCCACCGAGGAATGGATCGGCGAAGTGACCAGCAACGTGCCGCTTGGCATGCTGCAGTTCCACGGCGACGAGACGCCGGGGCAATGCGAACGGCTCGGCAACGTCGCCGGTTTGCCGTGGCTGCGCGCGCTACGCATCGCGGCCGAGACAACGCCGGCCGATTTGGTAGAATCGGCGCTTAACTATTCAGCAGCCGGCGGCCTGCTTTTCGATACCCATGTCGAAGGCTATGGCGGCGGCGGGAAGACTTTCGATTGGTCACTTATCCCTGCAGAGCTCGCGCGTCGGGCCGTTTTGAGTGGTGGGTTGAACGCGCAAAACGTCGGTGAGGCGATTCATCGCTTGCGCCCGTATGCGGTCGATGTCTCCAGCGGCATCGAAGTGCCGGGCGCCAAGGGCATGAAGGATCCTGCCCGAATGGCGGCATTCGTGCGCGCAGTGCGCGAGGCGGATGCTCAGTGAATCGACGCGGCGCGGCAAAGCCTTCAGCGGCCCGCGCGCCGCTTCTGCAAGAGTGACGAATATGTACAACCTTCCCGATCAGCAGGGCCATTTCGGCCCGTATGGCGGCACGTTCGTGGCCGAGACACTCGTTCACGCGCTCGATGAGCTGCGTGCTGCCTATGAACATTTTCGCCAGGACCCGGCGTTCATCGCCGAGTACGAGCGCGAGCTCAAATATTTCGTCGGCCGTCCTTCTCCGATCTATCACGCGCAGCGCTGGAGCGAGCTGCTCGGCGGTGCGCAGCTCTATTTGAAACGCGAAGATCTGAATCATACCGGCGCCCACAAGATCAACAACGTGATCGGTCAGGCGCTGCTGGCCAAGCGCATGGGCAAGGCCCGTGTCATTGCCGAAACTGGCGCCGGCCAACACGGCGTGGCCACGGCGACGATCGCGGCCCGCTTCGGCATGGAGTGCGTCGTCTACATGGGCGCGGAAGACGTACGCCGGCAAGCGGCCAACGTCTATCGGATGAAGCTGCTCGGTGCGACGGTCGTCCCGGTCGAATCGGGCTCGCGCACGCTCAAGGATGCCCTCAACGAGGCGATGCGCGACTGGGTGACCCATGTCGAAAACACGTTCTACATCATCGGCACGGTGGCCGGGCCGCACCCGTACCCGATGATGGTGCGCGATTTCCAGCGCGTGATCGGCGATGAATGCCGCGTGCAGATGCCCGAGCTGACCGGCCGCCAGCCCGATGCCGTGATCGCGTGCGTCGGTGGCGGCTCGAACGCGATGGGCATCTTCTATCCTTACATCGACGATACCGCCGTGAAGCTCATCGGCGTCGAAGAAGCGGGCGATGGGCTCGAAACGGGGCGCCACGCCGCATCGCTGATCGGCGGCAGCCCCGGCGTGCTGCACGGCAACCGCACGTATTTGCTGCAGGACGACGACGGGCAGATCATCGAAACGCATTCGGTCTCGGCGGGGCTCGATTACCCGGGCGTCGGCCCCGAACACGCGTGGCTCAAGGATAGCGGCCGGGCGCAGTATGTCGCGATCACCGACGAAGAGGCGCTCAAGGCGTTTCACGACTGCTGCCGCATCGAAGGGATCATCCCGGCGCTCGAATCGAGCCATGCGCTTGCCTATGCAGCCAAGCTCGCCCCCACGCTGGCGCGTGACAAGTACCTGCTCGTGAACCTGTCCGGTCGCGGCGATAAGGACATGCACACGGTGGCCGAGCGCTCGGGCATCCGCTTTTAGAGCGCGCCGCGATGCGTGAGGTGATCGACGACTTCGAGGAGCCGCAGCCCGGCGCGGGCGGCACGCCCATGCCGGCGCCGGGCCGGGCGGCCGACCGCCCGCTGGCGGCCGCGCATGCGGCCCATGCGGGCATCGAGCTGCACAACCGCGATTTTCTGGTCGATGCGGCGAATCTGCCCGATGCATCGGTGGACCTCATCGTCGCCGATCCGCCTTACGCGCTCGGCAAGGACTACGGTAACGACTCGGACATGCTGACGGGTGAGGCATTCCTCGCCTGGACGCGCTGCTGGCTGGAGCTCGCCATCCCGAAGCTCAAAGCGACGGGTTCGCTCTACGTTTTTTGCACCTGGCAGTACGCGCCCGAGATTTTCTCGTTTCTCAAGACCAGGCTGACGATGGTCAACGAGATCATCTGGGACCGACGGGTGCCGAGCATGGGCGGCACGACGCGGCGTTTCACTTCGGTGCACGACAATATCGGGTTTTTCGCGGTATCGAAGCAGTATTACTTCGATCTCGATCCCGTGCGGATTCCGTACGACGCTGCAACGAAGAAAGCGCGTTCGCGCAAGCTGTTCGAAGGCAGCAAGTGGCTCGAGGTGGGCTATAACCCGAAGGATGTCTGGTCCGTGTCGCGCTTGCATCGCCAACATGCCGAGCGTGTCGATCACCCCACGCAAAAGCCGCTCGAGATCGTCGAGCGCATGGTGCTCGCGAGCTGTCCGCCGGGCGGACGCGTGTTGGACCCGTTCATGGGCAGCGGCACGACCGCCGTAGCCTGTGCGCGTCACGGACGCGAGTTCGTCGGCTACGAGATCAACGAAACTTATTGCGCAATCGCGCGCGAGCGTGTGGGGGCGGTCAGGCGCGAGCCTTTGGCTGCAACCGCCGCGGTGCCTGAGTAGATGCCCCGATGACACGCAGTGCGGATTCGTTCACGCCACGGCATGACCGGCGCAACCCTTACAAGAGAACTCATCATGTCCCGTATTGAAAAAACATTCGCGGCGCTTGCCGAGCAAGGCCGCAAGGGATTGATCCCGTTCATGACGGCGGGCGACCCCGATCCCGCCCGGACGGTCGAATTCATGCACGCGTTGGTGGCGGGCGGCGCCGATGTCATCGAGCTCGGCGTGCCGTTTTCGGATCCGATGGCCGATGGCCCCGTGATTCAACGTTCGTCGGAGCGCGCATTGGCGCGAGGCGTCTCGTTGCGCAATGTGTTGGACGACGTGAAGCGCTTTCGCGAACGCGACACCGAGACCCCCGTGGTACTGATGGGTTACGCGAATCCGATCGAGCGCATGGGCACGGCGGCGTTCGCGACGGCCGCGACGCAAGCCGGTGTCGACGGGGTGCTCGTCGTCGATTATCCGCCCGAGGAATCGATCGATTTCGCGGCGGCCATGCGCTCGGCCGGCATCGATCCGATCTTTCTGCTTGCGCCGACTTCGACGGACGAACGCATTGCGTCCGTTGGCAAGGTGGCGAGCGGTTACGTCTACTACGTCTCGCTCAAAGGAGTGACGGGGGCGGCAAATCTGGACGTTTCCAGCATCGCGAGTAAAATCCCGGCCATCAAGTCGCATGTTCGGCTGCCGGTCGGCGTGGGTTTCGGCATCCGCGATGCCAGTACGGCTCGCGCGGTGGCCGAGGTTTCCGATGCCGTCGTGATCGGCAGCCGTATCGTGCAATTGCTCGAAGAAACACCGCCCGAGGCCGCCGCGAGCGCGCTGACGGCGTTCGTCGCCGAGGTGCGTCGCGCCCTCGACGGACAGTAGCCGCGAAAAATCACAAATGGGGCGGGATCTTTTCCGGTCCACGCGACGCACGAGCGGTGCCCGAAGAATGCCAAGAACGTTAACCGACGCCGGCCTGCCCGAGACGGGGCAGGCCGCGGCCGGGAGACCATTGAAAGGAACGAGTATGAGCTGGCTCGACAAACTGCTGCCACCGAAGATCAAACAGACCGACCCGAAAAGCCGCAAGGGCATTCCGGAAGGGCTCTGGGTGAAATGCCCCTCGTGCGAAGCGGTGTTGTATCGCAACGACGTGGAAGCGAATCTGCATGTTTGCCCGAAGTGCAGCCATCACATGCGCATCGGCGCGCGGGCGCGACTCGATGCACTGCTCGATGCCGAAGGCCGCTATGAAATCGGCCAGGAGATCGTGCCGGTCGACGCGCTCAAGTTCAAGGACAGCCGCAAGTACCCGGACCGCATCAAGGATGCGATGGACGACACGGGCGAAACCGACGCGATGGTGGTCATGGGCGGTGCCATTCATACGCTGCCGGTCGTGGTCTCCTGCTTCGAGTTCGCGTTCATGGGCGGCTCGATGGGTTCGGTCGTCGGCGAGCGCTTCGTGCGCGGCGCCCAAAATGCGCTCGAGCAGCAGGTGCCGTTCATCTGCGTGACGGCGTCGGGCGGTGCTCGCATGCAGGAAAGCCTGTTGTCGCTGATGCAAATGGCGAAGACGACGGCCATGCTGACGAAGCTGTCCGAGGCCAAGCTGCCGTTCATTTCCGTGCTGACCGATCCGACGATGGGCGGCGTGTCGGCCAGTTTTGCGTTCCTGGGGGATGTGGTCATCGCCGAGCCGAAGGCGCTGATCGGCTTTGCCGGCCCGCGCGTGATCGAGCAGACAGTGCGCGAAAAACTGCCGGAAGGGTTCCAGCGCGCCGAATTCCTGCTGCAAAAAGGTGCGATCGACATGATTGTCGACCGGCGCAAGCTGCGCGAAGAGCTGGCGCGGCTGATCGCTTTGCTCACGCGCCAACCGGCGGATGCGGTCGCGTGACGACTTACGCCAGTCTCGACGCCTGGCTCGCGCATCTCGAGTCGGCGCACCCCGTCGGCATCGACATGGGGCTCGCCCGGATCGGCAAGGTCAAGGAGGCGCTCGGCCTCACCTTCGCGTGCCCGGTCATCACGGTGGGCGGCACGAACGGCAAGGGCTCGACCTGCGCGATTCTCGAATCGATTCTGCTGCGCGCCGGCTATAAGGTCGGATGCCATACGTCGCCGCACCTGCTCGAATTCAACGAGCGCGCGCGCATCAACGGGGAAAATGCGGCCGATGCCGTGCTGCTGCCGCATTTCGAAGCAGTCGAGGCGGCACGCACGAGCCTGCCCGAGCCGGTTTCGCTGACCTACTTCGAATTCACGACACTCGCGATCATGCATTGCTTCGCGGCGAGCGGGCTCGATGCGGTGATTCTCGAAGTCGGGCTCGGCGGGCGGCTCGACGCGGTCAATATCGTGGATGCCGATTGCGCGGTGGTGACGAGCATCGACCTCGATCATGTCGACTATCTCGGCGATACGCGCGAGAAAATCGGCTTCGAGAAGGCCGGGATCTTCCGGGGCGGCAGACCGGCGGTCTGCGCCGATCCCGCGCCTCCGCAGACGCTCGTCAACCACGCGGCCGCCATCGGCGCCGAGCTGTGGCTCTTTGGACGCGATTTCCGCTACGAAGGCCAGGCCGGCAGCGAGCGCCAGCAATGGAGCTATGTCGGACCGACGATGCGACGCTCCGCGCTCGCCTATCCCGCGTTGCGCGGCGCGAACCAGCTGATCAACACATCGGCGGCGCTGGCTGCGCTCGAGGCGCTGCGCGAGCGGCTGCCCGTTTCAGCGCAGGACGTGCGCCTCGGACTGGCCAACGTCGAATTGCCGGGACGCTTTCAGGTGCTGCCCGGACGGCCGGCGATCGTGCTCGACGTCGCCCACAACCCCCACGCGGCTGCCGCGCTTGCGCAAAACCTGGGCGGCATGGGCTTTTTCCGCTACACCTATGCCGTGTTCGGAGCCATGCGCGACAAGGATATTGCCGGTGTCGTCAAGCATCTGAAAGGTGAAGTCGACCACTGGTGCGTGACGGATCTGCCGACACCGCGCGCCGCTTCGGCCGAAGCGCTCGAAGCGGAACTGCGCGGCCTGGGCATCGCCGATGGGCCCGACAGCAGCGTCAAGCGCTTTGCAACGCCGGCGCTGGCGTTCGAAGATGCCGTAAGCCGAGCGACGGACGATGATAGAATCGTGGTTTTCGGCAGTTTCTTCACGGTCGGCGGCGTGATGGCCTACCGCAAGTCGCGGCAACATTGACCGGATTCGGGCGCGGGCCAGGATTTCAGCAATTCATGGGACTTTTTTCGTTCGGCAATAAAGACGACGCGCCGCGTCGGCGTGGCGCCAATGTCCGATCGGCGCGCACCGAAGGCAGCCGCCGTCGCACCGAGCGCGCGGCCGATGCGGACGCGATGCTGCTCGATCCCACACTTCCCGAAAAGCAGCGTGCTCGGCGCCGGCTCGTCGGCGCAATTGCGCTCGTGATCGGGGCCGTCGTAGTTCTGCCGATGGTGCTCGATTCGCACCCGAGGCCTGTAACTGACGATATCGCCATCGATATCCCCAACCGTCCCGCCACAGTGCCCTCGCATGCAAACGACGATACGGCTCGCAAACGTGACGTGACGGCGGACGTGGCACCGGATAGCGCGAGCGGCGCGGCTGCCGCAGCGGCAAGCTCGTCGGCGGCGCGCTCAGCTGCCCGCGCCGAGGAAACCGGCGGCTCGGACAAATCCACTCCATCCGACAAATCGGACAAAGCGGCGCAGCCCGCCGTGAAATCGGCCGGTGCGGCGCCGCAATCGGCCCGTAGCCAAGGTTCCTCGAAAGCCGCTGGGTCGGCCGCAAAGACCTCGTCCGGCAAAGAGGCCACCACCGCGGCCGATGCCGCGAACGCGACGACGAACGAGCCGAATACCGGTTCGGCAGCGGCAACGGCCGCGCCGGGTGCGCGCTTTGCGGTGCAGCTCGGCGTATTTGCCGACGACGCGAACGCGAAGCGGTGGGAAAGCAAGCTCAAGGCGGCCGGCGTGCCGGCCTATATCGAACATCGCAAGCAAGCGGATGGCTCGACACGCTCGATGCTGCGCGCCGGGCCGTTCGCCGATCGGGCGGCGGCGTCCTCGGCCATCGCCAAGGTGCGTGAAGCCGGGCTGACGGCCAATTCGGCGCAGTGACGGCGTGGCGATGCTGACTGCGTTCGATTATGCCGCGCTGGCCGTGATCGGCCTGTCGGCGCTGCGTGGCGCGTGGCGCGGCCTGCTTGCGGAGGTATTTGGGCTGATTGGCTGGGTGGCGGCTTTTTTTGTGGCCAGCCGCTATGTTGGGGTCCTGGTGCCCTATATTCCAGCTAACTGGCCGGGTGGCGCGTTGACGCAGTGGTTATTGGCGTTCGCGGCGGTCATGGTGGGCGTGGTGCTCGTTGCCGGTATCGTGAGCGCGCTGATTTCGCGCCTCGTTGCGGCAAGCGGGTTGGACGGCGTGGACCGTTCGCTCGGCATGATGTTCGGGATCGTGCGCGGGATCCTGCTGGTTCTGGTGCTCGTCGTGCTGGCGGGGTTGACCGATCTGCCGAAACAGGAATTCTGGCGTAACGCTTTGCTGCGGCCCTATGCCGTGGAAGGCGTGCACAAGCTGAAACCGCTGCTTCCCGAGGCGCTTGCTCAGTACGTGCGAATCTGATTTCGTATCTTTGAAGGACCTGCCATGTGCGGCATCGTAGGCGTAGTCTCTCACTCTCCCGTCAACCAGCTGATCTACGACAGCCTGCTGCTTTTGCAGCATCGCGGCCAGGACGCAGCCGGCATCGCGACGGCGAACGGCAGTACATTCCACATGTCGAAAGCCAACGGCATGGTCCGCGACGTGTTCCGCACGCGCAACATGCGCAGCCTCCCGGGCACTTCGGGCATCGGGCAGGTGCGCTATCCGACGGCCGGCTCGGCATCGAGCGAAGAGGAGGCCCAGCCGTTCTATGTGAACGCGCCTTTCGGCATCATCCTCGCGCATAACGGCAATCTCACGAATTGGCAGCAGCTGAAAGACGAGATGTTTCGTATCGATCGGCGCCACGTGAACACGAATTCCGACACCGAAGTCTTGCTGAACGTGCTCGCACACGAGGTGCAGCTTGCGACGTCGGGCCTTCAGCTCGACCCGGCGACGGTGTTCAAGGCCGTTGCCGGCGTGCATCGCCGCGTACGCGGCTCCTACGCCATCGTTTCGTTGATCGCGGGCTACGGCCTGCTTGCCTTCCGGGATCCGTTCGGCATTCGTCCGCTTTGCATCGGCAAGCTCGAAACGGATGAGGGCGTCGAGTGGATGGTGGCGTCGGAATCGGTTGCCGTCGAGGGCATCGGTTTCGAATTCGTGCGCGATGTTGCGCCCGGCGAAGCGATCTTCATCGATCAGGAAGGCCGGCTGCACGCCCAGCAATGCTCGGACAAACCGAGCCTCAATCCCTGCATCTTCGAATACGTCTATCTCGCGCGGCCCGATTCGGTGCTCGATGGCGTGCCGGTCTATAACGTGCGGCTGCGCATGGGCGATTATCTTGCCGAAAAGATCAAGCGCGAGTTGCCCGATGTGCCGATCGACGTGGTCATGCCAATTCCCGATTCGTCGCGGCCTGCGGCGATGCAGGTGGCCGCGAAGCTCGGCATCGAGTATCGCGAGGGTTTTTTCAAGAACCGTTATGTCGGCCGCACGTTCATCATGCCCGGTCAGGCTGTGCGCAAGAAATCGGTCCGCCAGAAGCTCAACGCCATGGCGATCGAATTCAAGGGCAAGAATGTGCTGATCGTCGACGATTCGATCGTACGCGGCACGACCTCGCATGAAATCGTTCAGATGGCGCGCGATGCGGGCGCGAACAAAGTCATCTTTGCGTCCGCGGCACCGCCGGTGAAGTTTCCGAATGTCTACGGCATCGATATGCCCACGCGCGGCGAGCTCGTCGCGCATGGCCGTACGGATGATGAAGTCGCGAAGATCATCGGCGCGGATCACCTCGTTTATCAGGATGTCGAAGCGTTGAAGCAGGCGGTGCGCGATATCAATCCGTCGCTTGCGCATTTCGAGGCATCGTGTTTCGATGGCGATTACATCACCGGCGATATCACGACCGAATATCTCGACGTCATCGAACGCGCACGGACGGCGCCGGCATCGCAAGCCGACCGCGACTCGGCCGGGGATGTCAACGACAGCACCGTGACACGGTCCCAGCTGCATTTGCAGTTGTCGGTGGAGTGAGCCGGACCGGGATCATACCCGGGCCGTTCGCCTGAACGATTTCAACGAAGCCCGCTTCGGCCAATGCCGAAGCGGGCTTTTCTCATGTATGGCTTGGCGTTTCCAGTCCGGCCGGATCGTAGGCGATTGCGCCGCGAATCTCGCGCCGGTCGCCGGACTCCGCAAATAACGATCCTATTAAAACCGTTGGGATAGATCCGCTTCAACCGGATGTATCGTGGTTCCATGCCGTCGAAAATCGGCGCCGGGCCTGGAATCCGCGCAGGCTCGCTCCAGCAAAAGGATTGCTGGCAGACCTTTCCGGAGATCGAGAAAATGGAAGACCAACAAGTGGAATCTAACGGTTCGACGAGCGCAACGATCGAGCACCGGGCCGCTACGTCGAATGCGCCAGGCGGCAACCCTCTCGGCGACCCGACACCTCGCGTTGATACGATTGTGTACGAAGGGCAGAAAGTGCCGATCAGTATCAACACGAATAACCTGGCCGGCGATAGCTATACCGACGTCCAATTCTGCGTGGCTGTGGATGACGAGAAACATCCATTGCAGAATCCCGATGGCATAAGCCCGACGGGCACTGCGGTCCATCCGGATTCGATGGGTAAGTTGATTCAGCCAGTGGTTTCCAGTCAATCTGACTATGGAATCGACATTGTTATCCAAGGCAAAGGGGGCGAAATTGCGACTTGGAACGTCTATATCACGGGGAGTGGGGCAACCCCCCCGACCCCGCTGAAATATAATCCCGACGTCCAATATGTAACCAAGGATGTGTCTCTCAACCCGCTTTGGGCGTATGAATTCTTGCTGCCGGGAAACAATACGCAGGCGACTAACGATGACGGTCTGCACATAAGCGCTTACCAGGTCATGGACGAAACGGGGGCTGCGGTACAGAAGCCGTTTTCCGCGAGAATCTTCCTGAGCCCGGGTAGCGAGCAAGCTGATCTGACGTGTCTCCACTTCTTCGACGCAAGCAAAACCGAAATTCGCCCCACTGCCGACAAGCAGTCGGTATGGATCGATAGCGACGCGCAGGGCGTACTTGACTTCTACGTTACAGCGAATACGCCGCTCACGAGCTGGAACCTCGTGACGCTGACCATGGACGTCGGAACGGAGGGCATCGTCCTTCCGGGGCTGATCATCGTCGACCTCGCACAAGTTCCGAAGGATGCGCAAGTGGATCCCCCGGCGATCGACGGGGCGAGCGGTCAGGTCAACATCGACCCGTCCGGTCCGCCGATGGGTGTCATTGTGCCGAGTACCACCATTTCGAATGGGCAAATACACGTCGACGATACATTGTTCCTCGGCGTCAATGGAACCGTCCTGCCGGAAACGGGAAAGAAAGTCGTGCCCAACGACAAAAATTTGATCCTGAGTAACCAGCCATTTTTTCAAATCGCTCCAAGTTTGTTGAACTATTCGAGTACGGGTGGCGATAATAAGATGCTGATTTTGATCGTCAGGCCAGAAAATGGGGCGGTCAAGTCGACAGAATACACGTTCGCAGCTTTTGGGGATGAAGATGATTCTGGAACTGTCTCGCCATTCCCGGTTGGGGATCAGAAATTTCCTCCGTTGAGCATTGTGGAGTTTAAGGCGGACCATGTCATCAATGCGCAAGATATCAAAAATGGTCTTACCGCAAAAATCAGCTGGGCGTCATGGTTGCCGCAATACAAGCCTAGCTTGAATGACACGTTTACGATCTATGGGCTGATCGCGGGATATGATCGCTTTAGTAATTTTACGCCTGTGATCTTTAATGTTACAAGTCTGCCGGTAACGCAGGACAATCTCAACAGTGACTCTATCGAGACGCCGATCAACTCGCCTAGCCTGCGAGGATGGAGCGTTGGTCCTAATGGAGAGAAATCAACCATTATTTTCCAATTCAAGGCGAGCAACGAATACTCGAAAGCAACGCCTCAATACACGATCTATACGCTCCGTGCCGGCGGGGTATGACAAACGTATCGCGGTGCGGCCTGCAATCGAGGTCGTTTGACGTCGGCGGCTGCACTATTGACGGGGCGGATCATGAGAGTTGCGTTCAACGGTCCGGGCGTGGGCCAGAACACCTTGTTGTCGCCGCCGGGTCTGCCGCAGGCCCAAGGCGGGATCCTCGATCTCGGGTCGCCGGACATCACGGCCGAGGGTGCGATAAAGGTGGAGATACCGGCCTACGCGCAGCTCGGATGGGGCGATCGCGTAACGGTCGTATTCAGAGATGAATACGACAGGTCGATCGTCAGACTCGCATATCTGCCGAATCCGGCGCAATTCAAGGACGAAGCGTACGTTGCCGAAGTGCGTGTACGTCCGTTATCGGCGTTGGCGTCCGGCAGCTATCACGTTGCGTATTCGGTTGCGAGCCGGACAGGAAACATCTCGAACTCGGAGGCGATCCCGGTGACAGTCACCCATTCGTCGTATGCCGGTGGCGGGCCCGTGACCACCGTCGGTACGGCATTTTTTGGCACCTATGTCTGCGGCGTGATCGGTAGCTGGGTCGTGCCCGCTGACTATTCGCTCTCGACGAATAGCGACATAGTCGTGCGTTCGTTGAATGGGTTCGCTCCGCCTGGGGCGACCGCCACCGACGTTCGGTTGAAGATTCAACGAATTCCTCCCGATGGTGGGACCGAGTCGATTGCCGTCGTGCAATCGAGCGACGGCAATGAATGGACGGTGAGCGCGGTGGGCAACACGAATGTCGACCTTCATAAAGAGGACCTCATTTCCATCGAACTGGATGGGGTGAGTAACGCGCGCTTCTTCGTTGCACTGGCGCTATAGCGGAGCAGGTTTTTCATTTTCGACGAGAGATTCATGCCGCTGACGCTTACAACGGATTGCCCTTCGCAGGAGACCGGCGGGGAATACGCCTTTTACAACTATCAACGCGTGATATTGACGGCAACGCTCGATCACGCGGAAGGCGACATCGTCGACGGTACGCTCGTATATTTTTCGCACGTTGGCGAATACGAGCAGCTGCAGCCGGTCGGCAACGATTGGGTGCCCGTGGACGGTGAGTTCGCTGTCGGTGTGCCGCTACTGAGAGCGCCCGATGCCGGAGAAAAATGGTACGCAAAACTGGTTGTTCGGGTGACAGGCCGGGATCTCGGGAATGGCATGACCTACGCCTATCTCGACAACAGCCGTCGATCCGCCGATCTGCCCTATACGATCAACCC
>Ga0157374_10000082_pt1 | contig 95018 bp, 70 predicted proteins | sample M25metaG_FD_115308 | JGI IMG/M metagenome (GOLD analysis project Ga0157374, IMG submission 115308) | Miscanthus rhizosphere microbial communities from Kellogg Biological Station, Michigan, USA - M2-5 metaG | ecosystem: Host-associated > Plants > Roots > Rhizosphere > Soil | place: USA: Michigan...
AGATCTTATGGTGGTTTTGCCGAGGGTGTTCACCTCTTCCCATACCGAACAGAGAAGTTAAGCCCCTCATGGCCGATGGTACTGCACCACAATGCGGGAGAGTAGGTAGCTGCCATATTCTTTGAACCCCGTCACGAAAGTGATGGGGTTTTTTATTTCCCCTATCACGGCCTCTTAAAAAGCGCCTGCCAGTTCTTCTCGAACTCGTCACCCGCCGTCCATCTTGGTTGCGACGGATCATTGGCGATATACTCCGCCGAAAGGATATAGGCGCGCACGAATTTGATGACATAGTCGAGGTCCATCGTCTCCACTTCGTCGCTGACCTGGTGGTAATAATTGTCTACTTTTTCATCCCAATGTTTCATCCCTAAACTAAAGCAGGGGGCCGGGATCCCAACCCGGGCCAATGAATAATTATCGCTTCGCTTGAAAAGCTCCAGCGCCGGCGGCTCCCGGTACACGGCCAGGTCATAAGCCCCGCATGCCTTTTGGATGAGACTGTCGGCACTTGTGCGGCCAAGTCCAAAGAGACAGATGGCATGCGTGGTATTGTAGCCGGCATTATCGACGTTCAGGTTGAAAATGGTATGGTCGAGAGGGATGACCGGGTGTTCTGCATAGTATCTGCTGCCGATCTCGCCCTCCTCTTCGGCCGAATAACAGATGAACAGGAGCGAACGCCTGGGTGGATAGAGGGCAAAATACTTTGCGGCAGCAATGACTGCCGCCACGCCCGTAGCATTGTCCCTGGCGCCGTTGAAGATACTGTCCAATTTGCCGTTCACCATGGTGGCATAGCGGCTTACCCCCGCATGATCATAGTGGGCGCTTAGAATAACAAATTGGTTTTGCAAGACAGGATCGGTGCCTCTTACAAAGGCGAGGATGTTTTTAATGGTGGTGGCCCGTATTTCCGAAAAGTCGATATTGGACGCCACTTGCCGATCTATATGTCTTCGGTCGGCCGGATCGAATATATGTTTGAAGACCTGGTAATAGCTGTTGGTCCCCGGTACGGGTTTAGCCCCAACGCCGCGAAACTGTCTGACAATATACCTCGCAGCAGTATCGATCTCATGCAATCCGATATGCCGGCCTCTTAGCTGGTCGGAGGCGAGATATCTTAGAGGTGCAAGGATACTATCGTCTTTCAATGTGGAAGCAATGCGATCGACGTCTTTGTCCTGGGCACTCAATTTCATAGTAAGGATTAGAAAAAGGAACAGGGGGAACTCAGTCCATCGGGTCATCTTTTTTGTTTATTTTCAGATATAGTAAAATTATGACAAAAGTGTTCAGAAATTATTGTTAAGTTGTGTGACATTATAAAAAAATAGATAACTTAATAAATAATTTAAAAAGATATTTCTGGACGACAAAAACTTAACCTACAGAAACGCCATTATAAAGCAACTGTACTTTGCCCATACCCTCTCCTGTGCGGACCTCAGCGAAAGAATAAATAAAAGCATCCCGCTCACGACCAAGACGCTGGCCGAGATGATCGACGAAGGACAGGTGGTGGAAACCGGCTATGCCGCTTCCACCGGCGGCCGGAAACCCATCACGTACTCGCTGAAAGCCGATACCATGTTCATCGTATCGGCGGCCATGGACCAGTTTGTCACCCGCCTCGGCATCGTAGACATGCAGGGTAGATATGTAAAGGAGATAGAAAAATTCGAATTGCCCCTGGCCGGGAATCCCCGCTGGCTTACTACGCTGGCGGAAAAACTGGCTAACCTGATCGACGGCTCCGGAATCGATAAGGAACGCATCCTGGGCATCGGGATCGGAATGCCGGGTTTCGTGGACGCCCGGAAAGGCGTCAACTACTCCTTCCAGGAAACGGAAGGGCAGACCGTCACCGGGTATATATGTGATAAAACAGGTCTCCCCGTCTACATCGATAACGATTCCAGCCTCATCGCCCTCGCCGAACTGAAATTCGGCGCCGCCCGCCATAAGAAGAATGTCCTGGTACTGAACATCAGTTGGGGGATCGGACTGGGCATGATCGTAAAGGGAGAATTGTTCATCGGCCACAACGGCTTTGCAGGGGAATTCAGCCATATACCCCTGTTCCTGAACGATAAGCCTTGCGCCTGCGGTAAGACGGGTTGCCTGGAGACCGAAACCTCCTTGCTGGTCATTCTTGAAAAAGCGAAGGAAGGGCTAAAAGCCGGCCGGACGTCCATGCTGCAGCAATTACCGATGGACTCGGTGGAACGGGGCACGGAGAGCCTGATCTCCGCGGCCGTCAAAGGAGACCGCTTTGCCGTAGAGCTGTTTTCGGAAGCAGGCTATAACATCGGCAGGGGCGTAGCCATTCTCATCCACCTGTTCAACCCTGAAATGATCGTACTCAGCGGGAGGGGGTCGCTCGCCGGCAGGATCTGGCAGGCGCCCATCCAGCAGGCATTAAACGAGCACTGTATCCCGAGGCTCGCCGCCAACACCGAGATGGCTGTCTCGGAATTGGGATACCAGGCGGAAATGATCGGGGCCGCCGCCCTGGTGATGGAAAATCACGAAGTAGGCAACCGCGTCTTAACAAAATAAAAAATATGAAAAGAGAAAATTGAACGCTTTGGATCGACCATAAAAAAACCGGATCCTGTTTGCAGCAGAACCCGGAAGGATCTTGGTCATCCAGCACAACCAGGCACTCGCAAAAATGACTGTTTAACTTTCAAAACCAAAACTAAGCAAAAGTATGGAACTGCTTTTACATGGAAAAGCGCCTCATACCAGGCGACTTTTGCCAGGCAATCTGATCTTTATCACGAGATTGACCTCTATCTTCCTCCTCCTGCTGGCCGCCTTCCAGGCAAGCGCCGGCAACTACTCCGAGATCCATGGACAAGTGGCCAATAGCAATGGGGAACCATTGCCGGGAGTCAACGTCCTCGTAGCCGGCACATCCAGGGGCACGGTCACCGATGAAAAAGGCGCATTTCACATCCAGGCGGCAAAAGGGGATGTGTTGGTCTTTTCATTCGTCGGGTACCAGACGGTCAAGGTCACGCTCGGCACCTCCACCGAAGTCAGCATAACGCTGATAAAAGGGGAGAACGCGATGAATGAGGTTGTCGTTACCGCCCTCGGCATCGGCAGACAGAAACGGGCGATTGGATATTCCCAGGAACAGATAAAAGGAAACGAATTGACCCAGTCCAATGCACCCAATGTCATCAATGCCCTGAGCGGAAAGATGGCCGGGGTGAATATCACCGCCCCCAATGGCGTGGATGGCGGCAGCACCCGGATCATCATCGGCGGCAACAATACGATCAGCGGTGACAACCAACCCCTGATCATCGTCGATGGAATGCCCATGGATAACACCATCCCCGCCGCCGCACAGGACGTAACGGCGCCCCGGGACTGGGGCAGCGCCATCAACCTGATCAACCCCCAGGATATCGATGATGTAAGCGTCCTTAAAGGGCCTGCCGCCGCCGCCCTCTATGGCGGACGCGGCGCCAATGGCGTGATCCTGATCACTACCAAGAAAGGCGCCAAACGGCAGGGATTGGGCGTGGATTATAATTTCGGGTATAAAGCGGTTGAGCCTTATCGTTATATAAAGATGCAAAACGAATACGGCGCGGGCGGCATGGTCTCCCTGAATGCCCCTCAATACCAGAAGGATGCATCCGGCAACCCGATGCTCACCGACGGCTGGAACCAGATGTTCGTCGATCAAACGACGGGCACGGGCCCCTATGGGGTAGCCGTTACCGACCAGGTGAGCTGGACGGGCTCCGGCGTATCCTGGGGACCAAAGATGGACGGCACAAAGATCACCTGGTGGGATGGCACGACGAAGGCAGATGTCCCCCAACCCGACAATGTGAAGTCGTACTACCGGAATGGCAGCCAGTTTACCCATAACGTTGCGGTATCCGGCGGGAATGACTTTGGCACCTTGCGGGCATCGTTCACCCGGCTGGACAACACGGCCATCATCCCCAATTCCGGGTTTTCCCAAAACTCCTTCAATCTCGGCTCGAGCATGAAGCTGAGCAAGCGGGTGAACCTGCAGGTGAATATCTCTTATTTTGCCAACGCGTATCATAACGCGCCTGCCCTAGGGAATACGGAAGGCACCATGCAGTCCAATCTTGTCTATGCGTATAGCCGCAACTACCGTGGATCGGCCGATCTGGGAAAGTATAAGCTCGCCGATGGCTCGCAAAATAAATATCCCGGTTTCCCCTGGTACGGCAACGGCGGAGCCCAGTACCTCTACTGGAACACGTATCAGAACAATGAGACCGTTACCCGCAGAAAATTGATCGGTTCGGCACAGCTGACCTACGAGGCCACCGACTTCCTCAGCTTTCTTGGAAGGGCCAGCATGGATGCCAACAACAATGAAGACCTTACGATCAACAATCCGACAGACGTCACCGGGACCATCGGCGGAACCTACGGGCATGGGCTCGTAAGGGATATCTCCAACAACTACGACTGGCTCGCCACCTTGCATAAAGAACATGTCGGCCAATCCGATTTCAGCGCCAAATTGTCGGTGGGGGGTACCTTTTATAAAAGATCGATGTACGGTATCGCCGGAACCAACACCCCTTCCGCTTACGCCAATCCCTACCTCACCTATTTTGCCAACTACGCGGGTGCTACCCAGGCCAAGCAGGTTCCCGCGGAGTCCTGGTATGACAAGGAGCTGAACTCCCTGTACAGCTTCCTGAACGTATCCTATAAGAACTATCTCTTCCTGGACGTCACCGGCAGAAATGACTGGACTTCCACCCTGCCCAAGACCCAATGGTCCTATTTCTTCCCCTCCTTTTCAGCAAGCTTTGTATTCTCGGATGCTCTGAATATCGACCCTGCGGTGTTGAGTTTTGGGAAATTAAGGGCGGCATGGGCGGAAGGCGCGGTCGACGTGCCCCCGTATGTCATCAACACCATTTACAATTCGTCGAGTTTCGCGGGACAGCCTTCCGCGAGCCTGCCTTCGGCCCTCCCCGCGATCAACTACAAACCCCAGGTGAATAAGACGGCGGATATCGGGATCAACCTCGGCTTTTTTCAAAACCGCGTCAACATCGACTTCCGGTACTATCACGGCCGCGCCTACCAGCAGCTGCTGAATTCCCCCCTGCCGGTCTCTTCCGGCGTATCCAGTATCATCGTCAACACCGGGGTATTGGAAAATTCGGGAACGGAGCTGATCGTAAAAGCCAGGGTCGTCGACAAGCCCGGCTTCAAATGGGATGCGAGTCTGAATCTGTCCAACAACCACAACCGGCTTCTGTCCCTGACCAAGGGCGCCAACCGCGTGGATATGGCGAATATCTGGGGAGCGAGCGGGAATTATATTTCTGCAGTGGTGGGACAGGAATTCGGCAGCATTATGGGCTACGACTATGTGTATGACACCAAAACGCATAAGCCCCTGCTACAGGACGAAGCCCTGCTCATGCAGAACTTCAATGTGTCGGCGACAACGGCGGCGCAGATGAAGGGCACCATGTACCAATCCTCCAGTACGATCGTACCCATCGGCAATGCAACCCCGAAATTCAGGGGTGGGATCACCAATACCTTCTATTTCGGCGGCGGTCTCTCCGTCAGCGCCCTCATCGATTGGAAGATCGGCGGCCAGATCTGGAGCGGCACCTACGCATCGATGATGCAGCAGGGTACGGCCCCGGAAACCCTGAAGGAAAGAAATGGCGGCGGCCTGGCCTATACCACGCCGGACAACTCCCAGACAAAATGGGGTGTCGTTCTGCCGGGGGTTTATCCCGACGGCACGGCGAACACGAACGTAGTGCACTACTACTATAAGTATATGCAATACGGCGTATGGAGCAGCGGGCCCAACGGAAACAACTGGATCCACCGCACCGGGGTGTTGAACGACACCTGGTACAAACTGCGGGAGGTGTCCGTCAGTTATGCCCTGCCCGCGGGGCTCGTAAAGAAGACCAGGACCTTCCAGTCGGCCACCGTGTCACTGGTAGGAAGGGATCTGTTCTACCTGTACAGTTCGCTGCCCGACCGGATCAATCCGGAAGGCTCCAACGGTGCGGGGAATGCACAAGGCATCGAATTCGCTTCCCTGCCGGGTGTCCGCTCCGTAGGAGTACAGTTGAGGGCTTCATTTTAGGAAGGCCGCCCCGATCTCATCACAACAAAATTCTTAGGACTATGCGCTACGCAAAAAACATATTGATCTACTTACTGCCCGGGATGCTGGTTGGCACATCCTGTACAAAAGATTTTCAGCAGTTGAATACGACGCACAATGCCACCTCGTCGACTACGATCGGGCCGTTGATCAACGGCATCGACAGCTCGCTGTTCCTTACCCCTACCGAACAGGGGAGCATCCACAACGACTATTACTATCCCGTCACACAGCTGGCGGCCACCACGGCCTTTTCCGCCTTCGTGTTGTCCAACGGCGTCGGCGAGATTTGGAACAACTATTACAATACGCTTCAGAACATGAACCTGGTGCTGGACAAGATCAATGCCGTTGCGGACCAGCAGTCCATGAATAATATCCGGGCGGTGCTGTACACCTTACGCGCGTATAAAACGTTCCGGATGACCGACCAATTCGGCGACATGCCCTATTTCAAGGCGGGTAAGGCCTATACGGGCAGCGCCTCCGCATTCCGGGTAGCCTATGACGCCCAGCAGCTGATCTATGACTCCCTGCTGACCGATCTTACATGGGCCGTGAACAATATCAACACGAACAGCGGCGCAACTACCACCGCCGGCAATGCCTACCAGACCCTTGGCAGCTATGAGACCGTGCTGGGCGGTGATCTGACCAAATGGCAAAAATTCGCCAATTCCCTCCGGTTGCGCTATGCCATGCAAATGGTGGAAAAAGATGCTGCAACGGCTACCCCGATCATCCAGGCAGCCCTGGCCAGCAGCGCAGGTTTCATCGGGGACGATGGGGACATCTGCATGTGGCCCGCAGCGCTGGGAGGGTATGACCTCAGCTCGAGATGGTTTAGCTTTTCGACCGGCGGCACCGGCCTGGTGCGGATGAGCAGCACGCTTTGGAACCTGGTGGCCGACGATACGACCAGCGCATCCGTCTTCGACCCCCGGGCGAAGCTGTTTGTCGAACCGAACGCCGCCGGCGGTTGGGCCCCCTATACCATCGGCGTAAGTACGGGTGATAACGTGAATGCCTATGCGTATGCCTCCACCGATCCCACCAACAAGAACGGATGTCTGTATTCCCTGCTCAACTGGTATCTCATTCGCGACGAGTGGGAGATCCCTGAGTTGATCATGACGGCAGCGGAGGTACATTTCCTGAAGGCGGAAGCCTATGCCCGGGGTTTGGGCGTAGGCCAGAATCTGACTACCGCCAATACCGAATATCAGGCGGGGATCAGTTCATCGGTAAATTTCTGGTATAAAGTGGCCGCCGGCACCAATACGGCCACCGAGGACTGGGCGGCCGCGGCGCCCGCCGCCCCTACCAGCGCGGAGATGCAAACCTTGTTCGCCAACTCCAAGGTGGCGTTCACCGGGACAGCAGCCGACGCATTGACCAAGATCTATGCGCAGGAATGGCTTTCGTTCTTCCGGCAGCCCTGGCTGGCATTCAATCTGTGGAGGAGAACAGGCAATACGCCGGTAGATGCCAAGAGCAAACCCTCGTCGACGTATGCTAGTTTTTACCGACTGCCTTATGCGCAGGATGAGGCTGTCAACAATTCGGACAATTACAACGCCGAGATATCCAAATTGGGCGGCAATTTGTCGACCGTCAAGGTGTGGTGGATGAAATAAGAAAAACCAGTAGGAGAACCAGGGTTGTTTCGCGAGAAGCAACCCTTTTTTGTTTATTTTTAAGCCCATGGACCAATTTGCTGACCAGGCAGGACCGGAGGAAGGGGTCGGGGAGGATCGTAAAATGTCCCCCCACTGGGAGACCTTCTTCCAATCCTATTCCCGCCTCGGCAGCGAGGAGATCGCCGGTCGCAACGAAGACCTGACGCGGCTGATGCGGGAGAATGGCGTCACCTACAATATTTACGGCGACCCCTCCGGTCTCAACCGGCCCTGGAAACTGGATATCATCCCCTTTCTCATCAGCAAGGAAGAATGGCCGTCCATCGAAGCGGGCCTTCAGCAACGAGCCCGGCTGCTCAATCTTATTCTCGAAGATATTTACGGCGACAGGCGACTCATCCGCAACGGGATCCTGCCTTTCGAACTCCTTTACAATCATCCCGGTTTCCTGCGGCAATGCTGCGGGATCCGGCTTCCCGGCCGGCAGCATCTCGTGATGTATTCTGCCGACCTGGCCCGCAGTCGCGACGGCCGCATCTGGGTGGTCAACGACCGGACGCAGGCTCCTTCCGGTTCGGGCTATGCGCTGGAGAACCGGACGGCGATGGCGCGCGTCGTACCCGAACTCTTCGACGGCCAGAAAGTGCGGCATCTTTCGCCTTATTTCAACGCCCTGCGGGACGGCCTGAACGAACTTGCACCGAGGCAGCGGATCCTGCCCCGGCAGCCCGCCGCGCCCCGCATCGTCATTTTGACCCCCGGCTCCAGCAACGAGACCTACTTCGAGCATGCCTACCTGTCTTCCTACCTGGGCTTCACCCTTGTGCAGGGAAACGACCTCATCGTAAAAGACAGCTATGTTTGGCTGAAGACCATGGGCGGCCTCGAACGGGTGGATGTCATCCTGCGCCGGGTGGATGACGTCTATTGCGATCCGCTCGAGCTGAAAGAAGATTCCCAACTGGGCGTTCCGGGGCTGCTGCAGGCCGTGCGCAGCGGGCATGTCAGCATCGCCAACCCCATCGGCAGCGGCGTCCTGGAGAACCCGGGGATGATGCCCTTTCTTCAGCCGATGGCCCGCTATCTTTTGTCGGAAGATCTCCTCATCCCGACCATCGCCACATGGTGGTGCGGACAGCCCAAGGAGATGAACTATGTGCTGAACCATCTTCCCGCTCTCGTCGTAAAGAAGATCTCCCGAAACCCGGTGGGCAGTTCCTCCATAGACGGCGCCTCGCTTTCCGCGGCGCAGCTGCAACAGCTGAAAGCCCGCATCCTGGCGAACCCGGCCCACTACGCCGGCCAGGAGAAGGTGGACATCTCTTCCACCCCATCGCTCATCGGCAGAAAGATCGAGTCCCGGAAAGTCCTGTTCCGGAGCTTCCTCGTCGGCAGCGGCGATGGTTATGTCGCGATGGCGGGCGGACTCTGCCGGACTTCTGCGGAAGCGGGGAATTTCATCATCTCCAATCAATCGGGCGGCATCAGCAAGGACACCTGGATCCTTTCCCCCGAACCCGATCGCATCGTCACTACCCTGAAGGAGACACCCGACCGCAGCGTTGTGGCGGAAGAGGACATGTTGCCCAGTCATGCCGCCGAGAATTTATTCTGGGTAGGCCGGTATACCGAACGGGTGTTGGGCAACGCCCGCTTCCTGCGGACCGTGATGCAATTCCTGGCGGAGGGCAATAAGCTGAACACCGACAATACCCAGCTTACAGAGCGGTGCCTGCTGGTGGCGCTGACCCGATATACGTACACCTATCCCGGTTTTGCCGGGCCGGAAAGCGATCGGCGATTCGCCGACCCCTGGACGGAACTGAAAGAGGTGCTGCTGAATGAAAAACGCAGCGGCAGTCTGAAATTCAACTTTCTCCAGTTTCAGCGGGCCATCCACGAAGTCCGGGAACACTGGTCGACCGACACCTGGCGAGTGCTGCGCACCATGGAAGAGGAATTGGCCCAGGACATCCCGCTCTCGCACCACGGCCACCTGCGCATGCTGCATACCCTTGACAATCTCATCACCTTTATCGTGGCCTTTATCGGGCTCAACCGGGAAAGTATTTCCCGCGAACAGGGATGGATGGTGCTGGACATCGGGAGGAAGATAGAACAAAGCCTTCTGCTGATCACGATGTTGAAGACCACGCTCGTGAGCCGGAGCAGCGACCCCGTGGAATACAATTTGCTGCAGAGTGTGTTGATGAGCCATGAGAGCCTCGTCAACTACCGGTATAAGTACCGGCGGCCGATAGACAACCGGCTGGTGCTGGATTTTATGATCTTCGATCCGAACAACCCCCGAAGCCTGACCTACCTGACTGACCGCCTGAAGGGGCACCTCAAACATCTGCCCAGGAATCCCTCCGGGCATGCGTTGACCGAATACGAACGTCTGATCCTCGAAGCCGGTACGTTGTTGAAATTGTCTGACAGGGACAAACTCGCCGTCCCGGATACCGAAGCGGCTGCCTATACCCGGCTGGACGATTTTCTATCGAAGATGTACGCATTGCTGGCCGCCATTCCGGAGGTGATCTCCAAAACCTATTTCAAACATGAAGTACCTCATTTCCCATCAAACGACCTACACGTACAATGAAGCCGTGAGCGTTTGCTACAACCTTCTGCGGCTCGTGCCCCGGAATACCGACCGGCAACGGTGTACTTCCATTGCGGTGAAGATCCATCCCGAACCCGATACTTTGCAGGAATACGATGATTTCTTTGGCAATAAGGTGATCTATTTCTCTATCGAAAAAGAGCATGCCCGTCTCTCGGTGAAAGTATCTTCCGAGATCGAGACCGTCAATCAGCAACTGGTGGAGAACCGGCAGGAGCCGGGAGAGATCGGGCAATACCTTTTCGACACCCCGATGACGGCGGGGAATGAGGAGATCGTCGCCTATGCGCGGGAATCCTTTCGACCCGGACGACCCGTGCTGGAGGCCGCGGCCGATCTCACGCGCCGCATCTATACGGACTTCCGGTTCACCCCTGGCTTCACTACTGTCTCTACGCCGCTGGAGGTAGTGATGCGCGAGCGAAAGGGGGTATGCCAGGATTTTGCGCATCTCGCGATTGCCTGTGTCCGGGCGGCAGGACTGCCGGCACGTTACGTCAGCGGATACATCGAAACCATCTCCCCGCCGGGCGCGGAAAAGCTCATCGGCGTAGATGCATCGCATGCCTGGTTCAGTGTATACATCCCTCATTTGGGTTGGATGGACTTCGACCCCACCAACAATCTTCAGCCGGCCGGGCAGCATGTCACCATCGGTTGGGGACGGGATTATGCGGATATTGCGCCGATGCGCGGTATCCTGCTGAGTAGTGGGACGCATGAGTTGGCAGTGTCGGTGGATATGCGGCGGGTAAAATAAGCGCCATGAAAGTATACACCTGTAACAACTGTCAAAACCCCTTGTATTTCGAGAATAGTGTGTGCCTGAATTGCCGGCACGCCGTGGGTTTCGATCCCGTGGAGCTGACGATGATGACGCTCGGGCCGGAATCCGGCTACAAATACTGCAGGAATTCGGAATATGGGGTCTGCAACTGGCTGTTGCCGGCTTCTTCGGAGTCGGAGTTTTGCATTGCGTGCACGTTGAACCGGGTGATCCCCGCGCTGGATGGCGACGTCAATCGTCTGCGATGGAAAAGCCTCGAAGTGGCCAAACACCGGCTGATCTATTCCCTGCTGCGGCTGCATCTTCCCTTCCAGGTGGCGGGAAGGGGCGGCGAGGAATCCATCGCGTTCGATTTTATGGCGGACTCGCCCGCCGGAGAAAGAGTGATGACGGGCCATGACAACGGGATCATCACGATCAATATCGCCGAAGCGGATGAGGCGCAGCGGGTGCGCAACAAAGAAGAGCTCGGCGAACGCTACCGGACGCTGCTGGGGCACTTTCGTCATGAGATCGGCCACTTCTATTGGGATGTGTTGATCAGGGACAGCCCGCGCATCGAAAAATTCCGGCAGCTGTTTGGCGACGAACGGCGGGACTATGCCAGCGCACTGGCCGCGTATTATTCCAATGGGGCGCCGGCCGGCTGGAACCAGCATTTTGTGAGTCCTTATGCGACGGCCCATCCCTGGGAGGATTGGGCGGAGACCTGGGCGCATTATTTACATATGATGGATACGCTGGAGACGGCATGGTCCTTTGGCATCTCCATCGATCCCGTGGAAGTGGACGAATCCGCGGGCATCAGCACGGGCGTCCTGAAGGACCCCTACAGCGTAAAAGACTTCAGCCGGCTTATCAAACGATGGCTGCCCCTCTGTTTTGCGGTCAACAGTATGAACCGGAGTATGGGGCATCCCGATTTTTATCCGTTTATCCTCTCTTCCCCCGTGATCGAAAAACTTCGGTTTATCCATGCGATCGCCGGCGACGCCGGAGATCCAGCGTATAAGGATATTCCCGGTTGATCTCTTCTGGCGGCGGATCGCAGAGAAAGGGCATTCTGTCCTGCTGGATATATCGTCGCATGCCCGAGAGGTTGGGCGAAGGCCGCAGCACATCCTGGTGAAAGGAAGTGGTGTCGAAGCGGTTGCCCCGTCTCGATTCCGCCTCGTAGCTGTTGACGGGGAAGGTCTCATAGCTGCGGCCGCCGGGATGGGACACATAATAAGTGCAGCCACCGATGCTCCGGCTGTTCCAAGTGTCCACGATGTCGAAGGTGATCGGCGCGTCGATCCCGATGGTCGGATGTAGGGCCGAGTAGGGCTGCCAGGCCCGGTAGCGGATGCCGCAGACATATTCCTCCTTTGTCCCTGTAGCTTTGAGCGGAACGCGGCGGCCATTGCAAAGAAGGGCATACCGGTCGCCGTTCCAGCCGTTGAGTTTCACCTGGAGTTTTTCAAGCGAGGAGTCCACGTACCGCGCTGTCCCTGAGCCGGACATTTCTTCACCCAGTACATTCCAGGGCTCGATCCCCATCCGGATCTCCATCGTGATGCCTTGCAGACTGATGGTGCCATAGCGTGGGAAACGGAATTCGACGAAGGGATCGAACCAGCCGATGTCGAAGGGGTAGCCGGCTTCGTTGAGATCGGCAACGACTTCCTGCACATCCGCCCGGACATATTGCGGGAGCAGGAACTTATCATGCAGCTCCGTCCCCCAGCGCACCAGCCCGTGTTTGTAGGGATTCTTCCCAAATTTGGCGATCAGCGCCCGGATGAGCAACATCTGCACCAGGCTCATCTGCCGGTGCGGGGGCATATCGAAGGCCCGGAATTCAAGGATGCCCAGCCGCCCCGACGAACTGTCGGGCGAATAAAGTTTATCGATGCAGAATTCACTGCGGTGAGTGTTGCCGGTGAGATCCGTCAGTAGATGCCGGAAGATGCGATCCACGAGGTAGAAGGGGATAAATCCCGAGTCGGGTACCTGGCTGAAGGCGATCTCCATCTCGTAGAGTCTTTCGTTCAGTCCTTCATCGATGCGGGGCGCCTGGCTGGTGGCGCCGATAAAGGCGCTGGAAAACAGATAGGAGAGGCCCGGGTGATGTTGCCAGTAAGTGATAAGGCTGCGCAGCAGATCGGGTCTGCGCAGCAGCGGGCTGTCCGCGGGCTTCGCGCCGCCGATGGTGATATGGTTGCCGCCGCCGGTGCCCGTATGCCGGCCGTCCAGCATGAATTTTTCGGTGCCGAGCCGGGATAAAAAAGCCTGTTCGTACAGGATCCCCATGGTGTGTGTCAGCTCCTTCCAGCTGTTGGCGGGATGGATATTGACCTCTATGACGCCGGGGTCGGGAGAGACCACCAGCCGTTCGATGCGGTAGTCGCGTGGGGGTTCATACCCTTCGATGCGTACCGGGATATTCAGTTTTTCCGCCGTGGACTCGATCGATGCCAGGGCGTCGAGGTAATGTTCCAGGTAATCCATCGGCGGGAGGAAGATATAAAGGATGCCGTCCCGGACTTCCGCGCAGAGGGCCGTCTTGATGGTCTCCGTGAATTGCGACGTCGCTTGCTGCCTGATCCTTTGCGGGGCGGGCTCCGCCGGCTGGCCGTAGCGGATGTTGACGGCCGATGCATAATCCCCTAAGGGCGGCAGCTCTTCGAAAAGGCTGCGTTCCACCGTTTGCTGTTCATATTCTTTGGCGACGAGCGGAAGGCTATCCAGCGGCAGCCGCAACCCGATGGGTGAATTGCCGGGTACCAGGAACAGGGTTTCCCTTGCGAGGATCCATTTCGCACTCTTCCATTTTCCCCGGGCATAGTCCCATTTCAGCGGCAGCGTATAACCGGCAGGGTTACCCGGGCCGGTGTCCAGCAGCCGGGAGAGCGTCCGGCGTTCGAGCGGGTCTTTCCAGTTGACCCTGCCGGGGTCGATGTTGACGGGCATTTTCCCTTCCGTCCATAAAAGGTAAAAGGGGTCTTCGTAGGCGGGACTGCTGTTTTCTTCACTTACCCCCAGGTGGTCGGCGAGAGTCTGGATGAACCGGCCGGCATCCGCCTGGGTATACCCTCTGCAGGTTTTTTCATGGGCGATCAGCCGGCTGTTCTTCCACATCGGAACATGGTCTTTCCGCCAGAAGAGGCCGTACTGCCAACGGGGGAGCGGTTCACCGGGATACCATTTTCCCTGTCCGTAGTGGACCATCCCCGCCGGTCCGAACTGCTCGCGGAGCCGGAAGAGCAGGTCATGCGCCAGCGCTTTCTTTTCCGGGCCATCCGCCGCGGTGTTCCACTGCGCGGACTCCATATCGTCGATGGACACAAAGGTAGGTTCACCACCCATGGTCAGCCGCAGATCGCCGGCCAGCAGATCCTCATCCACCTTATAGCCGGTGGCATCGATAGTGGCCCATTGCTCTTCGGAATAGGGTTTGGTCACGCGGGGATCTTCGTGGATGCGCGTGACGGTGTTGGAGAACGAGAAGCTGGTTTCGCATTCGTCGGTGGCGCCGACTACGGGCGCTGCGCTGACATAATGCGGGGTGCAAGCCAGCGGGATATGGCCTTCCCCGGCAAACAGGCCGGAAGTAGGGTCCATCCCGACCCAGCCGGCGCCGGGAATATAGACTTCGGTCCAGGCATGAAGATCGGTAAAGTCATTTGCGGGTCCCGACGGACCGTCCAGCGATTTGACGTCGGCCGTCAGTTGAACGAGGTAGCCCGAGACGAATCTTGCCGCCAACCCCAGCCGTCGCAGGATCTGCACCAGCAACCAGGCGGAATCCCGGCAGGACCCCAATGCCCTGGTGAGGGTGTCTTCGCAAGTTTGGACCCCGGCTTCCATGCGGACGGTGTATGCGATATCCTGGTTCACGCGTTGATTGATATAGACGAGGAAATCGATGATGCCTTTGGGTGTCTTGTCGATGTTTCGCACCCATTGATCCAGCAGGGGGCCACCCTCTTTTGTCTCCAGGTAGGGCACGAGTTCGTTGGCCAGGTGTTCTTTGTAGGTGAAAGGATATTTTTCGGCATAGTCCTCGACAAAGAAATCAAAGGGGTTGATGACGACCATTTCGGCAATGACCTCTACCTCGATGGCGAGTTCCCGGGTTTTTTCCGGGAATACCACCCTGGCCTGGAAATTCCCGAAGGGATCCTGCTGCCAATTGATAAAATGATCTTTTGGGGCCACCTTGAAAGAATAGGCCTCGATGGGTGTGCGGGAATGTACGGCAGGTCGCAGCCGGAAGACATGGGGCGAGAGGGCGACGAGCCGGTCGTAGGTATACGTGGTTTTGTGATTGATGGCTATCCGTATCGACATAGATCGGGGCTATTTTGTGTGAATAGCGAGCAATCGCTTCTGAAGATAGTCAAAAATCGGCAGGTTTACTCAACTGACCTGGGCAATGCGATCGACGTCCCGCTTCTGGGACCAAAGGGTTGTTGAAAGGGTGAGCAAGAACGATAGGGTTACGAACTTCCTCCGCAGAATAGAAAGAAAGGATCGTGAAGAGCAGTCGGATTGCGAAATCCCGCAGATCGAGCGGGTTTTTTCACGGTATTTTTTGTAGAAAATGTTCGAGTCATTGCCCGGACGGAGCAAAACCTCCGCTTCACGAATTTCATCCAAATTGTCACATCCGTCATGGAATTCAACACAACGATCCAGATTTTGACGCGGCGGCCAACACTGACCCGTTGCCTTCTGCGAGCATTGAGCGCGTGATTTCATGCGATCCTCCGTATTTGTCCTTATAAAAATGTAAAAGTTTTTCCTTTTCTTCGCATTCATAACTCCTAAACCTATCCGCCTAATCCTTCCCGGCGATCTTACCCTCCCAATCATTGACCTAACTCTAAACCGTTGGACTTATGAAGTACTTCCGTGCACATCTGCGGGCGCCTACCTGTTCGCAATTGTTCTTTCCTGTCTTTTTTTCCAATTCTTATTGTAACACTTCCCGATCAGGGACCGGCAATTAACCCTGCTGGCTGATCCAAGCATTCATGCAAAAAATTCTGGCTGCGCCGGAGCGGCCTGCCATGCCTATACCCATAATATAATAGTGATATGAAAAAAGTAGTCTTGATCCTGTTACTGCTTGCGTCCGTTGGCCGGCTGCACGCTCAAACCGTAGCCAGCTTTCGGTTCTCCAATAACCAGCCAACCAGTAGTGATTCTGTTGCAGGCTGGACGGCAGTGTACGGCGATCCTTCCCTGGGGGTTCGCACGGGCACCGCTCCGGGAACGGGGATTTCCATCAGTAGTGTGAACACCAACAACTGGTTGCCCAATGGCGACGACTGTGCGGATGACGGCGTTGGTTACATGAGTGGCTCCAACTATTTTTTTCCGTCGAAGGTCATGGCCAATATGTGGTTGAACCAGGGGACCCAGGCCCAGTTCAATGCTGCCGTTCCTCAACTGGAGATCAGCGGACTGAATAAGGATAGCGTCTATTATGTCCGGATGACCACCAGTACACTATATGACACTTACGGTGACCCTACGCAATACACGGTGGCCGGCCTTACCGTGAGCTCCCCGCAATACCTGAATATTCACAACAACAGCTCGACCGGGATTACTTTTCAACATGTAGCGCCCGACGTCAACGGCAAGATCCGCATCTATGTCAATACCACATCCACCACGAGCTATGCCGGTATTTCCGGGGTGCAGATCATCTCGGGAAGCGCCACGATTGCGGCGCCCGTGGTGCACATCACCAGCCCTGACAATAACGATGTCCTGGCCGAAGAGACCAATATCGTGATCAACGCTACCGCAACAGAGACCGGGGGGACCATTACAAAGGTGGAGTTCTATGCCGACACCGTCAAGATCGGCGAGGACGACACGGCTCCTTACAGCATTACCTGGAACAATCCCAACGAGGGGCACTACACCATCACGGCCAAGGCGACAGACAACACAGGCACGACCGGGGTCGCAACTATCAACGTCAGCATAGAATCCCTTACTTCCTTCTGGTCCATGACCGGGAATATCGGTATGAATGCAGATAGCAATTTCGTCGGCAATGTCGATAGCGTCAGGCTCGCTTTCCGGACAAAGAATATCGAGCGGATGAGTATTTCGCCGCTTGGCAATGTAGGAATAGGCACGATCAGTCCCTCCGCACAACTCCACACGACAGGCACGGTTCGGCTAGCGGGATTGAAGAACGATAGCACCAACTCGCAGCCGCGAATGCTGGTCGCGGACACCAGCGGTAACCTCTACTATCGCAATGTCGGTTCCGGTGGAGTCTCCTCGGTGGGCGACGGTCTCGGACAGACGAGCAGCGGAATCTCCATCGGCGACAGCATTCCCGGCCCCGGCCCGCACAGCTTTAATTCCAACAGGTATCAATACCTTAATGGACATTTTTACTCGATCGGTGGGTCGGTAAATAATCCGGTAAGTAAGCCGGTTTTCCGCACCTACGATAACGGCGACGTGACCATAGGGACGACGATGGATTCCGCCGCAAACAACGGTAACTCAAATGGTCTTCGATACTATGCCGGCATCGGTCTCCTTCAGGTCGGTGCTTCCGACCGGCTCGGCTTCAACCCGAACATCCACACGAGTGTGCTTGTGAACGGCGATGACAGTAATCATATTCACGGATCTCTTTACAACGCGTTTGTTGCGGGCGATGCCAATACGATAGCGGCCAACAGCGGGATGTATGATGGCATCTTGTCCGGGGAAAACAACTATGTCGGTGATCCGGTGGGCCTGGACCAATGTGTCGTTGTCGGCTACGGCAACAACATTATCGGCGGTCTTGCGGATGGGCTTGTTGTCGGCGCGGGAAACACCGTATCCAAACCGTCCAGTACGGTAATCAGTGTAACAGGCTTCCAGAATAACACCGCTGACACCGCGCGGGGGTCAATTATCAGCGGATCCAACAACTGGTACGGCGGCCTTTGGCAATTTGTCGCCGGCAACTACCTGGTCAACCGAACGCCGGGAGGTACTACCCTGGGCAACGGTAGCGTGGACTTTACCACCCTTCCGTATACCGGTCTGCAGGGTGTGCAGGCGCCGGGGATCGCCAATTACCCGATCTTCTCCATTGGCAACTCCACTTCGAATACTGCCGCGATCAGATCGAATGCCCTTACGATGCTGTTCAATGGCCGCACCCAGATCAATACGACGGGATCTACCACCGCGCTTTCGCAATCGGCCGTCACGCCCAAGGCGGCGCTGGATGTCGTTAGTACAAATACGGGGGTGCTGTTGCCGCGACTGACCAACGCGCAGCGGAATGCGATCGTCAGCGGTGATCTGCAAAATGGTCTCCTCCTCTACAACACCGACAGCAGCGTGTTCCAGTATTATAACGGCAGCGCCTGGAATTCGGTGGGAAGCGGCGGACCGGGGAAATGGCAGTTCACATCCGGTACCCAATTCGATACTGTCAACAACGTCGGCATCGGTACAAATAATACACAAGGGTACAAACTCGCCGTTAACGGCGCCGCGATCTTTACCCAGATAAAGGTAAAGACGGCAGCCAATTGGCCGGACTATGTGTTTGAGAAGAATTACCACTTGATGCCTTTGTCTCAACTAGACAAATATGTTACCGCCAACAAGCATCTGCCCGGGGTCCCTTCGGCGGGTGAGGTCGGCAAGGAGGGACAAGATGTCGGTGCCGGTCAGGCGGCTTTGCTGAAAAAGGTAGAAGAACTCACGCTCTATGTGATTCAAATGAACAAACAGATGGAGCAGTTGAACAAAAAAGTAGAGGCTTTAAAGAAATTGAATAAGAAGCTGAAGAAAAACCAAAAATCATGCAATCAAAAGTGACGCGTTTAGCGGCGGGGATACTGATCGGCATCCTCGCATCCTTGCCTGGTCGCGCACAGGAGATGTTGACAGGGCATCCACAGGATTCCCTGACGACCGTGAGTACCCGGCTGCAACAACGATACGCGGCGGCGGCCGAAAAGAAGGTGACCGACTTCAACGGCAAAGTCGAGGCTGCCACCCGGAGTCGACTCGAGTCACTGATCACACAGGAGAAGAAGATGCAGCGTATCGTCGGGAAGGTGGATTCGATAAAGGCTAAGATTCTATTCAAATACTCTATCGACTCCCTGAAGCGGTTTCAAACGATGATCACCCGGAAGACTTCCAAGCTAAACCGCATATTCAAGTCTGGCTACTTCCCATATGCCGATTCCCTGAAAGGCTCGCTATCTTTTCTCAAGAAGGCGCAGTCCGCAGCAGGTGAGGCGACGGTTGCTCAGGATAAACTGAATGGTTCATTGGGTTCCGTGGAAAAGCTGGAAGACCGGATGAGCACAGTGACCCAGATCAATAGTTATTTGCAGCTGCGGCAAGCCGTACTGCAATCCCAGGTGAGCCGCATTCCAGCGTTGGCAAAGCCGCTGCAGAATTTCAATGGACAGGCTGCGGCCTATCAGGCGCGAATCAACAACTATAAGCAAACGCTCTCCGATCCCGACAAGATCGAGAAGCTGGTCCTGGCGAAATTGGAACAGACTGCTGCATTTCAGCAATTCTTCCAGCAGCATTCACAGCTGGCGGGAACGTTTGCCTCCCCGCCCGCCCTTAATCCGGGAAGTCTTGTGGGGTCGATGCCGGTTGTCAATGGGATACCCAGCCGGGCCGCTCTACAGCAATATGCGAAGACGGAGTTGCCGGCTCTTGAGAATTCCGATCTGACACAGGTGATCCAACAGAAAGTTCAGGCTGCAGGCGACGCGGCGCAAGGTGGGGGATTATCGTCGCCGGCAGGGGCCATACCAGCACTGAGCACGATCACCTCAAAATTTTCCCGCTCCGGACAATTCGGGAATGGCGGCAACCCAAGCATGCCTACGAACCCCGAAAGCGGGCTTTCGCTGGGGAAACGGCTGGAATACGGTGCGAGCATCCAGTTCTCGGGCAGCAATGCTTTCCTTCCTGCTTCTGCGAATTTCGGATTGCAGGTGGGCTACAAACTGTCCGGCAAGGCCAGTATCGGCATCGGCGCCTCGTATGGATTGGGAATCGGAACGGGCTGGAAGAATATCAAATTCACGAATAATTCACTTGGACTGCGGCAGTATCTGAAGTACAAGACCGGTAAGTCTTTCTTCCTTCAGGGTGGTGCGGAGTTCAATTACATGACTGCCTTTGGGGGTATCGCCGAGCTGCGCAATATCAGCGCGTGGCAGTCAAGTGCCTTGCTAGGCGTAGGAAGGGAATATTCGGTCGGTAAAAAGGTAAAAGGCAGCGTTCTGCTGCTGTTCGACTTTTTGTATAGTGAGCATCATCCGCCGACCCAGCCATTGACCTTCCGCATTGGCTACAATTTATAACTGCATTAACCGTATTATTAAATTTCTGGATTTGTATGAGGAAGCTTTTTTTATTGTTCTTTTTCCTGCATGCGGTGACCGAAGGTTACTCGCAGGTGGATATGCCGACGGGGGGCGCTGTGTTTGGCATGCCGATGTTGAACTGGCAGGATGACAAGAGCAGATTGAATTTGAACGTCTCGTTAAATTATAGCTCCGGCAACGGGTTAAAGGTGAATGCCATTGCCTCGAATGTCGGCCAGGGATGGGATCTGGAAGCCGGAGGGGTCATCACTCGGATGCAGGCCGGGGAGCCGGATGATCAGAAGCCAAGAGATGGCGACGGGACGCCAGAGGACATCACCAGGTATCCCGCGGGAGCCTTGTACGCGACTGTGGATGTGCGACAGGGTTGTCCGGGGAACATGCTGAGATATCCCATCTACAAAGATCAGAACCATCTTTATAAGAATTATAATATCACCTCTGAAGATAAGGAATTGGATCAGTTCGGCTTTTCGTTCAACGGGCGGAGCGGGATTTTCATCCTGACGAAAGACGGCAACGGTCTGCTTTTAGGGGATGCAACACTGAAGATCTGGTATACGAAGGACGAGAATGCCGCAGCCGCGGCCAATTCCAGAACCACCATCAACTCATTTTTTATCCAGGATGAAAACGGTCTTATCTACGAGTTCTCCGTGCAGGAAAGAGCCAAGGCCCTGAAGACGAAATATTGCAACCAGAACCAACAGGCCTATCTGACCCAACCGAATTTTCAAAGCGGACATATGTATTTTGAATCCTCTTTTGACGATAATGATCCTTCCAATCCGCAGACGATACCACTGGTGAACCCGTGGGTGACCACATCCTGGTATCTGAAGACGATCACCGATCCGCTGACGAACCGGGTGGTAACATTCAATTACGATATTTCGACGATAACCAATAGTTCGGCCATCGCGCTTTCATATATGGCCAACAAGAACTACACGACGATCACTCACACTACGTCAATAACCCAGACCCCGGAATACAGCAGTATCATTTATCCGGACGGGCACAAGATCCTATTTGGGTATGGAGCGAACCGATTCGACAATCCCGGGGAAAAGGCGTTGGCGTCAATAGATATCCAATACAACGACCGGCATCTTTCAGAATACCTTTTGACGACCAGTTATTTTATTCGAAACCGCTATGGGACACCCACTTCGGCCGACCAGATCCAGAGCGCACGACTTTGCCTGCTGAGTGTCCAGCGAATCGGTGTCGACCTCCGGGCAAGCGAACCGCCTTACCGATTTGACTATTACTTAGGTTCGAGCAACCCCTATGATTTCGTCCCACCTCCATTCTATTACATGAAGGACATCTGGGGTTATTACAATGGAAATCTCAGCCTGGATGCGGCTTCCCCCTCGGGACAGCCCATCGATCCCACAACCAACGTTTTCAAGCTGACCCCTCAGCAAGCGAAGGGTCTGTGTTATGTCAATGATGCGGACAATAACAATTTGAGCGATCCGAATTTTATACCCCGTCTATACAATGTCAATGCCAACTACGCGAAGAACGGCCTTCTGAAGCGAATATACTATCCGAGTGGAGGTACCCTGATCTACCAGTATGACCAGAACAAGGGGACCGTGGGCGGCCAGTACCGGAATGTCGGCGGTGTGCATGTGACACAGACCCAAATTACAGACGGCGGATTCTCAAACGGCTGCAACAATCCGTTGCTGACCAGCTATAACTACACCTCCGACCTGACCAATAGCCAAAGCAGCATGTATATCATGGAGGCGCCGAGGAATTCGATGACGATGGAGAATGTATATGAAGCGGAGAGCAAACATGCACATTATAGTTTCCCTGCCACCGTAACCTGGGACTACAATTTCAAGTTTCCCGGGATTCTTTCCAGAGATCAGGCCGTCAGTCTTTCGGGAAGCCAGAAATTTTGGTTATCCTTCTCCAAAGTGATGAATGTCGTCGGAGCGGTGATGGATGTTATCGATATTGTCAATATCAGTCTCGATGCAACTCCGGCGGCTGTTCTGGCGGTAGCCCTCGATGTTATCGGCTCTGTCGTTGGTTTTGTGGTCGGCGCGTTTACCGATCTTAGCAAGGACATCAATGAGCTGTTTTTTTACAACTCGGATATCAATGGGGGTAATCCACTACCAATGGGCTTTTCAAGACTACAGGTTGTTGGCGGAGGAGGAGGTGATGGAAGTGTCGTCTATAACTATACCAATCCGAACGAGTCCCAATTTGCAGTCTGGCAACCTACGAACCCGAGCATGGCGATGATCCAGCGGTATGGAAACTGGGAATACGGTCTTGCGGAGACGATCACGGTTTACGATAAAGATAATAATATCGTAAAGCAGACGATCAACGACTACAATGCAACGAAGTTCGCCTATGAGTACAGAGGACCCGGTCATCAGCTTCTCTACGATGCCTTGTCCTGCAAGTGTCTTATCGCACAGAGCCAGTCGTGGCGGCATGACGACTGGACAAATGCAAATGTTGCCAATGACCCGAGCACCTATACGTCATCCGCTATCAACACCCTGGCAACCGTTACCGGTGCGGGTGGAAAGACCGCGATGCTGATTCTGCCTTACGAGTACTATTATGGGAGAATGGAGCTTCTCGATCAGCAAGAGTCGATTTACAAGCCTGGCGATCAAACACAAAAGCAAACCACAAGTACAAGTTACCAGTATAATGCCGTGAATTTCCTGCCGAATGTCGTGACGAAGATTCTGAGCAATGGGGATATTATGTACAAAACGATGACGTATCCTTCCGATTTTGTTTCCCCAGGCTCCGACTACTCTTCCCAAGGAATTCTCGGGACCATGATGACCAACAACATGGTTTGTGAACCCATCACAACAAGAAATGAATACTATCATCGTACGGACCAGACCAATAAAAATGGTCTCCTTAGTGAAAAGGTGACTGAGTATACGCAGATCGTCACGGGAGCGATAAAGCCGTCCAGAATACTGGAACAGCGATTCAATTCCCCGGCCGCGACGCCTCAATATTATGCCGGTCCGGGTAACGCCAATAATCCAACCTATGACCAGATCGGTCTTTTCAGCTACGCTGCGAATGGAGGTCTTATTGGTATTATCGATGAGGGAGGGCGACAGGCAACCAATATTTACGACTATAACGACAAGTACGTAGTTGCCTCCGTGATCAATGCCGACGCGGTGCTCGATATGCCGGCATACACCTCTTTCGAATCGAATTCGCTTGGAGGATGGCAGTTAACCGGATCGGGGACATCAACGTCGGGATCGGCTGTTACCGGCGATCATTATTTTCCACTTTCCGGCGGAACGTTCACTGCACCCCTGAATATTGGAAAAGCGTATACCGTGTCATTCTGGTCGACTTCGTCATCCGTGACGGCATTGGGCGGATCCCTCGTACGATCGGCGCCGACGATCAATGGGTACACCTACTATGAATATCTGCTTCCGGCAGGAGCGACGACGGCCAGGGTGACGGGCAACGGGAATATCGATGAACTTCGCCTTTATCCCAGCAATGCGAAGATGCGAACCTCCACCTATGACGTTGTTATGGGGAAAACTGCCAGCTGTGACGAGAACAACAGGGTGTCGTCTGTTACCTATGACGATCTCGGTCGGGTGCAATTCGTGAAGGACGAGTATGGCAATGTTCTGAAGATGTATGAGTACAGCTATGCCGATAACAACGGGGCGGCTTGTCTGACCACTTATACCAATAATGCCATCACAGAGCAGTTTGTCCGGCAGACATGCCCCAGCGGCTACCAGGGTCTACCCAAAACCTATACAATCGCGGCTGGTAAATATACGTCGACGATCAGCCAGGCTGCGGCAGACCAGCAAGCACAGTATGAACTGGATCAATTGGGTCAGGCGGCAGCCGACAATCAGGACGGGACGACAGGCTGTGCACTCCTTTATTACAATACCGCTGTTTCTCAGTCTTTCGTGGACCAGAATTGTTCTGTCGGCTATGCCGGTAACACCTATACCTACACCGTCCCGGCCAATAAATACAGCAGCACTATCAGTGCAGACGATGCCCAACAGCAGGCGATAGACGATCTGAATGCGAACGGGCAGTCATGGGCAAACCTTCAATCCAATGGATGTGCAGTCGACAATACCAGTGACTGGGAGAGTACCGGGGTTACCACATGCCTGTCCAACGGACATAAGGAACTTCAGTTTCAGGATATCAATCCCAACAGTTCGACTTACAATCAACTGATGCTGGTGGACATCGGAGCAAGTTCCGACTGTGCAGTTTCCATTTATGCCAAGATAACCTATATCAATCAGTCGGTGGATAAAACCTCGAATCCCGAATTCCAGTACACCTCGGCGGATATAAAGGTCAGTTTTTATGCGGATGCGGGTCTGACACAGCCCTATTCGGTGGCGAATCTCGCCGTATCCTGGCATTACAATCAGAATTGTACACAAGGGTCACCCAGTTCCAGCCAGGTAACCACGGTGACGATAAATGGGACCAGCGCTATCCTTGCGACGAATCAACTGATCAAGAGTCTTCAGGTGAGTGACGGTCAGGGCGGGCTACCCACTGATCCCTACAATTGCACTTATGATTTTGTCCTAGATCTCGGTAACTATATTATCGCCAATTAACATGAAAAAGAAAGTTAGCATCTGGAGGTCCTTTGTTCTGGGCGCCGTACTTGTTCTGGCATCCGGCCGGCTATCGGCCCAGCAATATTGGTATGATATTGTCTCGTCGACGGGCGTCTATTCCTTTAACTATACTCAGACTCCGGCCCAATTGATCCCGCTGAACCCGAGTAATTTCGCTTTTCAGTTCCAGTGGAAATACAGCTTCTCTCCCATTGGGAATTTCCAGCCTTTGCCCAATGGGAATCAGTACAATTACAGTTTTTCGGCGCCGCTCACGCAGACCACCTACGTGGAGCGGGTGACCTCCGACTTGCAGGGAAATGTACTTTTTACAAGCAATGTACTAAAGCTTTCACTTGTCTCGGTTAATTGGGAGAATTACAACTACGTCCGGGAGCATGAGGTGCTAGTTCCAGGTCAGACCAATTGGCAGGCCATCGATCAGCTTCCGATAGGCCAGAAGCTCGAGATTACGACTTACGGCGACGGGATCGGTCGTACCGTTCAAAAGATCGGCCGCCAGGTCGCTACCCCGGATCCGGCGCAGGGCGGCACTCTCTGGGGAGACATGGTCAAATTCTTTGTGTATGATGAGTTTGGCAGAGAAAGTCAGGGCTTTCTGCCGTATAGCAAAACAGATGCTGCTTCTTCGGGAAAGTACAATGCCAACGCGCTGTCCGAGCAGGCCCAGTATTATTCCAATGTATATAATGAGACGTCGGCTTTCTCCAGTATCCAGTATGATAATAGTCCGCTTAATCGAATTGTGAATACGAAGGCTCCGGGTACCGCCTGGGCTGCGGGCAATGGCGTGACGGCGCTCTTTGATCTCAACACGGCTGCCGATAACGTTCAGATGTTCGAGGTGGGCAGCAATCCAACAGATATTCCTCAGGTGATCGGTGTTTATGCTGCAAATACTCTTTTTCGGACTGTTTCTACCGATGAGAAGGGAAATAAGAATATTGTTTATTCCGACAATGAAGGCAAGATCATCCTGAAAAAGGTGCAGCTGGATGATAATCCCGGCGTAGCGCATAGCGGATGGGCGTGTACCTATAATATCTATGACGATTTTGGCTTACTGCGGTACACCCTGCAACCCGAGGCTGTGAACTATCTCGACAATCACTCCTGGTCGTTTGCCGGAACGGACGGCCAGCAGGTCCTGTCGGGATTAGCTTTCAGGTACGTCTATGATAACAGAGGGCGGATGGTCATTAAGCAGGCGCCTGGTGCGAAGGAGATAGACATGATCTATGACGCAAGAGACCGGATGGTCTTCAGTCAGGACGGCAACCAACGGGGCAAGACGGAGTGGCTGGCTACCCTATATGACGATATGGATAGGGTTGTCGAAGAAGGGCTATACGAAACCGGAGAATCTGTCGCCAGCCTGCAGGCCGATGTTGCCAATGCACAACAAACCATCCTTCAGGCTCAGACCGGTCCCGACCCTTCCAATACTCCTGATCTGGATGTGGCAAGTCGGGTGACGTCGATAGCCACCTACATCGCAAACAACAGTATTACTTTCGATCCGGGTTTCGAAACGGCGCCCGGAGATAACTTCGGCACCCTGTTAGCGTCGCAAGTGGCCACGGGGGTTACTCAACCGGTGACGACCTATGCCAGCCCGATATCCGCTGCGAACCTGGCAAATCCATCGGTGTTTACGGCGCTGAGCTATAAATACTATGATGACTATAACTATCCCGGGCTCCGAGCATTTGATAACGGGTTCAATAATGCGCTGGCTTATTCCCCGTCGGATCCCGCTGTTTTGCCCATTGCAGCGGATGCCCGGACGAAGAATCTGCTTACGGGAACAAGTGTTCGGGTGCTCGGGACCAATACCTTCCTTTCGACGACGATCTATTACGAGCAGAAAGGTAGGGTTATTCAGACGCTGGAGGAGAATATCCTAAATGGCGTCGATATCTCAACTAATCAATATCATTTCGACGATCAGGTATTGAGTATCGACGAACGTCATACCGCTGCCGGCACCCAGTATACCAACTTCGATATCCTGACCAAGAATTTATTCGATCAGTTGAAGCGGGTGGTTGCGGTGCAGAAGAAGGTTGGTTCCAATGACTTCAAGACCGTCGCTCAATATGATTTCGACGATATGGGCAGGCTGAAGACGAAGCATCTCGATCCCGGAAATACGCAAACCGGCGGTGCCGATCTTGAATCGCTGACCTATAGCTATAACCTGAATGACGAGAAAACCGGTATTAACAAGGATTATGCGCTCAAGACGCCCGGACTCTATGACAAATGGGCGCATTTCTATGGACAGTGCTATGGTTATGACAACCGGGATGGATTGTTCAACGACTTCCAATTGGATGGACATATCACCGGGACGATCTGGTCGACACAAGGTGACGACGTGCAGCGTCAGTATAACTATACTTATGATCATGCCCGAAGGCTGAGTAACGCATTCTATGGCGAAAAGCAGAATACCGGTGACGGATGGAGCAATAGTAAAATGGACTTTTCCGTGACGGGATATGCCGGATCTATCCAATATGACCGAAATGGGAATCTACTGGCCATGTTGCAGCGAGGTGTGGTTCCGGGAAACCAGACGCCGGTAAATCTTGACGATCTGCGATATTCTTACGCAAATAACTTCCTGAGCAATCAGCTCGCCAGTGTTAACGATGCGGGTACCGCGGGCGCTGCCAATGGTAAGCTGGGGGATTTCGCTGATGGGAGTAATGGAAGTACGCCGGATTATGTATATGATGATAATGGGAATGTCGTTGCAGACCTCAACAAAGGGGTCACCGGCCTCAGCGGCGTGGCGGGGATCAGCTATAATTTCCTGGACAAACCCGAGAAGTTCCAGGTCGCCGGTAAGGGTATGGTGCAGATAGTTTATGATGCAATGGGGAACAAATTGCAGAAGATATTCACTCCGCAGGGAAGTTCGTCACCGACGACCACTACCTATATCGACGACTATGTTTATATCGGCAACAACCTTCAATACATCAATTTTGAGGAAGGGCGCATTCGGGTAATGCATTCTGTCGCCCAAGATGCCAGTAATCCTTATGACATCCTGAGCATGGACGGCAACATCGATCTTCCCGGCGGGATGCGCGGTGCGTACGACTATTATGTTCGGGATATTCAAGAGAATGTCCGGGTGATCCTTACCGAGGAAACGCATCTTGGCAGCAACACCTGTACGATGGAGCTCGCGCGGGCTGCGAATGAGGAGCCGCTGTTCGGGCAGGTGGATAATACAGGCGCTCCTACTGCTGCTAACGAGGTCAAGGCGCGATTTCCTACGGCACAAATCCCCGGACAGACCATCGGTGATGGATGGCAAGACGCTACCATTGGCGACTATGTTATTCAACTTGGTAATCTCGCAGGACAGAAAGTCGGACCCAATACGCTGATGAAGGTGATGGCCGGCGATGCTGTCAGTGCCAAGGTGATCTATTATTATAAAGACCCTGTGGTCAATCAATCGGGGGGGACAGGGTTGGTCACTGATGTGCTGACGTCCTTGGCTGCGGCTATTGGCGGCAGCCCGACAACCTCGAGCCTCTTGCATGGAAGTGCGGCAACCAGCGCCGTTGCTCCCTTGAATGGTAGCATGCCTTTCTCGACATTGGTAGATCCGAATCTCAATGATGCCAGCGGTAGTGCGCCGAAGGCTTATCTGACGGTACTTTTCTTTGACGAACGGTTCAATTTTATCCAGGAGGGGAGTATTGCCGCACGGGTTCAGCAATCGGGCAATGGCGCTCCTACGCTTGTGCTTCCGGATATCAAGGCGCCAAAGAATGGGTATGCTTATGTCTATGTGAGTAATGAGAGTGACGAAACGGTCTATTTCGACAATCTGCAGGTCACCAACGATCATGGGGTTATTCTTGAGGAGGATCATTACTATGCTTATGGATTGAAGATTGCCGGTATCAGCAGTAAGGTTTTGCCTGATCCTAATGAGGGGTTTGTGCAGAATAAGAATTTGTATAATGATAAGGAGCTTATCGATGAGGCCGATCTCGATTGGTATGACTATGGGTTCAGGAATTATGATCCGCAGATCGGCAGGTTCACGCAATTGGACCCGTTGACGGATGATTATCGGGACCTTACGCCTTATCAGTATGCTAGTGATGAGCCGATAGCGAATATAGACCTGGATGGCTTGGAAGGTGATTTGGCATCAGTGGCCGGCAGTGCGGGGGCTGCTTCCGCCGCTCTCGGAAATACCGGTGTTGCGGCCCTTGTTTTGTTGAGTCCCGCGCAAGCGGCAACACTGCGCGCTGCCCGTCTGGCGAAATCTTCTACCACTTGCTGGTCAATAGGAGGAAGCTTTCTCAAAGGCGTCGGGCAAAGTATATGGGGGGGTGTAAAGGGGGTTGTCAACATGGGGCTTCATCCGATTACAACCGCGACGAATATTGCCCATGCGATTGCCCATCCGGGTCAGACATACCATGCCATAAAAGCAATGGTGAAGGAAACGTATCACGAATTCAAGAATGGCGATGCGAATACCCGGGCGAACCTCATAGGAAAGATGACTGGCGAAGGCTTCCAAATTTTTGCCGGTGGTCCCATAGTGGACCTTGTTAAGGGAGCCTCAAAAGTTGCCGAGGGGGGCAAAGTCCTGGAAGAGGCGGCGAAGGTAGGCTCGGAACTAGAAAAGACAGAGGAAATCGTCAATGAGGCCTCGAAGACGGGAAATATGGCGCAGGACGTAAATAAAGTTGAAAGAGGTGCCGCGGAAACGAAGGTACCATGTGGTTGCTTTCTCCCCGGAACCCTTGTGTTGACAGACAGTGGCTATAAGCGGATCGAACAGATCCGACCCGGCGATATCGTGATGGCGTACAACGATACTGCCCACGCTTATGGCCGTAAAAAAGTAATTCGTATCTTCGAGCACGTTCGGGATACGGTCTATGAACTGACCGTTGGTGCCGATGTGATCCGGACGACCAGTGACCATCCGTTCTTTGTTGGCGGGCGGTGGTTAAGGGTGAAAGAACTTCGGCCCGGTGACAGTGTTGTGACGTATAGCGGGGCGAAGTTGATGATCTCGTCGATCCACCTGGTGGCGCGCCGGACGACGGTGCATAATTTCGAGGTGGCGGATTTCCACACGTATTATGTGTCAGGACAGAAGGTGTTGGTACATAATAATGGACCGTGTGACGTGCCCGTCAAGCAAGGATCCAAAGCATGGTCAGAGGCAAGGAAAGATTTGTCTAATTTGAAAGGAAAAGATGCAATGGATGTTACCGTGGAAACGGCCACTGATGCCAAGAAGCTCTTACAGGAAGCGAGGGGAAACATGAATAGGTTCAGGAATTATACTAAGAAAGTCTACAAAAAAGGTTTTGAGACGCACAATGTTCAAAATGCACGTGAGATAAAAGTTGGAAACACTTTGAAACACTTGAAGTGGAAGGATGGTAAAGTTGGTGGCCATATTTTCTATTTCAAACCAAATTGATATGACTGATAAGACAAAAATTGGCAATTCGTTTTATGCGTATGCGTTTGAGGATATCAGCGGAAGCAATATTTTTCAATTATCCGAGAATCTATCTGAGACGATCTGGTCTGAATATATCGATAAGAAGGCTGACACCTACTTTCATTTGTCGGAGGACAATTGGTTAATTAATTCGGGTGAGCGCTCCGTTGTGTCATGGTTTGAGGATTTTCGCGGTGGTAACCCGAGTAATGTTGGTAACGCCCTTAAAATGGCAGTTTCTTGGTCGGATGAAGACATAATCTGGTATTGCATAAATAAGAGCTCAATAATTGAATGTTTCTGGCGTGAATTCCAAGCATTTTGGATTGATTTTTTGTGCGCCCATAATGATGCGCCGATCATTATTAATGGGAAGTACAAGCTTTGTGGATTTGTGTTCTATAGTTCCGAAGTTGTTTTTGTGGGTGGTTGTTAAGGAGTCATTGCAAATCAGAAAATCATTGAGTTTAGTCCGGGTAGACGAAGGTCACTGGCTTGAACGTGTAAAGGATGATCGTGGCATGGAAGACTGCTTTCCTTTTTTAAACAGTTGGAAGAATGAGCATGTTGAAATGTTAGATACGAGACTCGGGTTTTTGAAGAATTCCATTCTTTCGGCAATACCTGAGATTTCATTCATTGAGATATATTCCGTATGAAGATATTGGCGTTATCATATCTGGTGCTGATTGGAAGCTTATTAATCGTTTCGTGCGGTGGCTCCAGTGCCCGACAAGTACACGATGTAAATGAACTAAAGTATCATATCCAACCCACAATGACGGATACGACGGTTAGTTACTATTACGATGTTTCATCTTCGGTACGGTCACGATACGAGGTAAAGGACAAAAAAATCGAATCGACTGGAACATCTGACTTGGGACTGGTCTTTCATCTGGCAAAAGATACTGCTGGTGGCATGTCGGTCAGGATCGTCTACGATAGATTGCACGTAATCATGGATAATGATGGAGATCATAAGGATATTACTGCCCATAAAGGGGATACATTGAGCGATCCGGTGGAGCACATGTTGGGTAATATTCTGGGTTCTGCCCTTGTCGTTAGCCTTGACAAAACCGGTAACATCCGTCAGGTAAGCGGGACGAAGGAGTTGAAAAGCAAGATTGTCGGAGCAATGGGCGGAGCGGATCCTGCGGTTCGAACGGCTGTAGAAACGCAATTGGATCGATTGGTTGGAGAAGCCTTTGTACAGAGTACACTGCAACAGGTGTTTAAACTTGTACCTGATTCTGTCCACTATGTTGGAGACAGCTGGACTTATAATCAGGAGTCCGATGGAATAAAGCTCACTATCGGTACTACCTATACATTGAAGGATGTAGATGGGCAAACGGCCAATATTTCGGGGAGTTCCGAAATAAGGGATGATGATGGAGCGCCAGTATTGTTCATGGGGCAGAGCTTTCCGGCGTCCTTTAGTGGGGAGCAGAAGAGTCAATTCCAGGTGGACCTTAGCTCCGGGCTGGTTACAAAAGGCCAGGCAAAAATGAACCTGAAGGGCACGATCGTCGTGTTGGGAACGGCAGTACCTATTCAGATCGAGTCGGAAAAGAAGGTGAATGGGAAACGAATCTAGCCTCTGCTGCTCTGCCAAAACGACCCCAACTGACATAGATGGCAAAGTGGAATAGATAGAAGTTAGGAAATATGAAGCTAGAAGATTTGTTGACTACCTCCCGGAAAGGGCGTTCCAAGAACCTCGGTTTTCCTGGATAGGGCCGGGGATTTTTCTTTCGAAACGCGCTTTTCAAAGAAAGATTATTTATATTTTGTTGGAGAGGTTTATGATCCGGAAGAATTTGCACTAGGCAGCCTGTTGAAAAGGGAGCCCGAAAATAACCACCCGGCAAGCAATGAGGTGATATGAAAAAGCGGAATATCGACGACTATTCAATAGAAGAGTTGGAGCAAGACTTTTGGCCCACGCCCGAATCCTTTCCTTCCAACCTTGTGGAACGCGTATTTAAGGCAAGGAAAATAAAGATACGGGAAATGAAGGTGGATGAAATACGGGTAATGATCAGCCAGGATGGTGGCCTTAAGTATCTTATTCCAAAAGCGATCAACCTCCTGGAGAAAAATATACTTGAGGAAGCTATATATTATCCCGGAGATCTCCTGATGGCGGTGCTTGGAGCAGACGAAAATTACTGGAAAGAGCACGGTTTTGAAAGAAACTGTTTTGTAAAGTTAATAGAGAGATCGATAGATTCGATTAAGAGCAACACTGAGATTTATGACGAAGAAATTGTAAAGACAATCTTATTAAAGATCGACAAATTCTGTCTTCAATCATTTTGAACTTACCGGAAGAAGCGCCACTCAATGAAAGAAGCGAAGGACACTTGGCGCCTACTGCCTCACCAAAAACGCTCCCACCGCTGCATACCCCTGTGCCGAAACCCTCGCAACATACACCCCCGGTAGTAGCGTCGGACTGAACGTGAGCGGGGGGCTGGGCGTCAAGGCGGTGACATGTCTCACCAGCATTCCCAGGCTGTTATACACATCCACCGTATAGGGCGCGCCGACAGGGACAATTGCACGGACCGAAATGCTTTTCCCATCCGAGGGATTGGGGGAGAATACAAGGCCGTTGTCGCCACCGGCGAATTTGGCCATGACGACGCTGGAATACGAAGCGGCGCCGCTTCGGCCGACCATTTTCAACCGATAAAAATTCTTATCAGACCCAGGTGCATTGTCGGAGAAATAGTATTGATGCCCCCGATCAGCCCCGCCCGCCGCGGCGATCTCGGCAAGTTCAACATAGTTTACCCCGTCGGTCGATCGCTGCAGCGAGAAAAAGTTACAATCCCCCTCCGCCGAAGTTGCCCAGTCAAGAACAACAGCCCCGCCTCCGTCTGCGCAGTAAAAGACAACAAACTCACCGGAAGACTGACAAATCCCCCACTGATGGATCCCCAATAATAGATATTCGCCAGACTCCCAACAGCAAAACCTGTCCGGTTGAACTGCGGGTTGGCAATGGTGCCGCCATTGACGCCGGCAGTCCCAGGCGCCGCTGAAGCAGCAAGAGTTAGACGCAGATCGCTGACGGTTCCGAGAACGCCGAACCCGTACCTTCTGTCCGCACATCGATGGGTTTACCGGAACTGCTGATGCCGTTGCCGGTCCTCACGGTCCAATAAGAATTTGCTCGAACTAGGACCGTCCTGGCTCCATCTGCGAAGGAGACAGCCGTTGTCCCGGAGACATTAGTATGACATGCCTTGATGGTACCGCCCGACGCAGTTAACCCGCTACTGCCAAAATACGTCGGCCGGTAATTGGTTCCATCACCGAGTGGAAAGAGGCTGCCGTTGGAACCCAGCGTCACTGCCGCCGTGGGAAACCATTGGGCGAAATTCCCGCCATACAAAGTAGGCGCCGGTGGTGTAGTTCAAGGTCCCGGTGCTTGCGGCCGAAGCGCCAAGCGTCAATGTGTTTCCGCTCAAATTGACGAGGCCCGCGGTCAGGGTCAGATTGCTGCTCACCAAAACGTTATTCGATGCGACGGTAACGCCCGGAGCCGCGCCCGAACTATTATTTATAGTTATATTATTGAACGCGGGAGCTATAGTGTCCGAGATCGTTTGCGCGACAGTCCCCGCCATGATCCCTCCTGCTGTGACGGCGGTCGAGTTATCGGTGAAGCTGCCGTTGAGGGTCAGGTTTCCAGAGACGCTCAGCGAAGCCGTTCCGCAGGCCACGATGGTCAGGGAGGAAACCGGATAGGCATCGCAACTCGTATCGCGGGGTTACTACCGTAGCGGCAATTCTCCGTATCTTAAAAATCTTTCGTATCCACTGGTGTTAGGTGATGCTTTTCTGCCAATTTGTCAAAAGTAGAAAACGCAGCCTTCAATTCGTATTCATTAAAATTAAACTTGAAACTATCAATTGTCGCCATTTTGGCAAGTCCCCAATCGTATTCTTTCATATCTTTTACAATGAATTCTTTATAACTTAAATTAAACCTCGTTTGCTCTTTATCACCTCCAAAGTGTCTTTTGTATCTGATAGATGCGTTCGCATATAGGTATACAGGAATGATATTCCATCTCTGAGCAAACAAAGTCTCTATTTCCTCGGTTGCTCTTGGCCCACAAATAACCATGTTTTGATTTGTCAGATTTGAATTTATCAGATCTTCCGCAATAATAGCTTTGTCGTTCTCTTGCCAAACTATTTCCTCCATAAATTCTTGCATATTTCCGTTGAAATCATCAGGTTTGTTTTGGAATCTTTTGTACGCGAAGGAACTCATTTCGACGTGTAGAAAGCCATATCTAGAGGCAATATATTGTCCGAGTGAAGTTTTGCCAGAATTGGATGGGCCCGCTAAAATAATGCAGGTTCTCCTCTCATGATCATTTTCAATAATCACTTTTCCTGTAAAAATATCAAGTGCAGCCTTTTGCAACGGTGCTACTACAGTGTATGGTCTTTGAGAAGGATAATTATTTGTTTTGCACAACTCACTTACCCTTCGTACGATCGATTGGTCAAGATTGATGGTGGTATGCACCTTTTCTTGGTTTATAGCTGCGATGAGTGAATACGTAAATAGTCCATGTTCCAGCTTTGGATTTTCGTAGCTCAATTCCTCTGGACTGCAGCTAAAGAAGACGATTGTGCCTCTTCGCCGTGCCAACTCAGACGTGTATCGTCCAAATTGAGATACATCTATACTTTTGCCTACTTCCTCCCTACATGAATCAAAGATTAATATAGAGGTGCCGACTTTCGTCTCTGCGATGGCATCAATTATGCACGAAGTATTTATCGCAGTGTCGGAAATCTCTTTTGGATTTGTATCTGAACAGGCGAGGTAGTCGACTCCACCAACTGAGCATCCGTGGCCGGAAAAATAGAAAATCAATAGATCCTCATCATCTAGCCGCTTGTTCTGAATTTCTTTTAAAACTTGGGCAATTTCAATCGTTGTTGTATTTGTTGAATATCCGGCAATTGTTGAGGAAGTGATATTGGAAATTTTTTGTGCGAATGCCTCGGCCACTGCCATTGCATCGTTGGCGCAATAGTTTAATTTTCGTAAGTGTTGATAATTGTCAATCCCAATCCCATAAAATAAGGCGTTACTCCAAGACATAATAATAGAAATTTATATTATTAGATGATTGTGGAACCGTCATTGTCTATCGTCGTTTCGATAATTGTTAAATTAAGGCCTATATATTTTTTGACCTCAGTGATAATTAATTCAGACATCTCGTTTGGCACTACGCAATAAGTTGTAGGGCCGAAGCTTGATAGGCCTAGTGCAATGTCGGGAAACCGTTCTGCCCAAAGCCTCCTGAATTTTTTCGTTGCCAAATTTTGATACTGCCACTCGATCTTTTTGAACCCCAGATCTTGTATCTCAATCAATCCTCTATTCAATTCCTTATTGTCTAATTCTAACAAAGACGGCAATATCCGGAAAAATGTAATATTACCAATTGCGGCGGTTTCATTGTCGGGAACGGGGCAATGCTTTTTAAAGATGTTCATCTCATTATCGCCATGGATCGTTTTTCCCTCAATACAGAATAGGATGATTTTCCAACCGTGGAGATTGATATTTAGAAGGGCCTTTGGGGGAGTGGCGGACGAATGGCGGGATGGCGAAAAGTGGCTTTTTTCGAGTGGAAATTTTCTACCTACGTCAATAGTAAATCCGCCTGTCTTGAAGGTGTGAATTCCAATACCTGACGTGCCGCCTCTTTTAATTAACGTGCTTACTTCCTTCAGATCAAGCTCGAGATCATTCAATTTTTGAATTCCGGAAAGAATTGTCATTAAAAAGCCAGTTTTTGAGCCGAGGCCAATATGGGGATCTACCTTTTTTGTGATGTTAACTTCATAGCAGCCCGTCCCATATAATTTATCAATGACGTTGATTAGTTCCGTTCCTAGATTTCGAAAGTCCTCATCCAACGGGCCACGAAATGCATTTTGAGTATTGCGGGTAATCTCAACTTCCCAGTAAGGGTCGGAAATCGAAAAGCCAAAGCCTCCATCAATTCTATTATGGTAGCCGCTTTCATTTATCAAGCAACAATGGATTCGAGAGGGAGTTTTCAGCCTGATTTTTCGCATGTTGTTCATTATTAGCTTGTTCGGCATGGATAGAGCAAGAATAGTTCTTTTCGATAGATAAAAAAACCGTTTTTTCACCCATTTCATATCGTCTTGATCCTATAACATGCACGAGGGATGCGTATCTTACACGATTAATGACTTAAAATGATCAAGCTACTTTTATCGGCTGTATTCTTTGTCTCAACGAGCATAGCCTCTGCACAGTACTTTCCATCCTTCGAAAAGAAGGAACTGCTGAAAAGAACCGACACCTTGCGATATCGCATCCAATACCCGGCGAATTACGATGCCGCAAAGAAATATCCCCTGGTACTGATCATGCATGGCTCCGGCGAACGCGGCAGCGACAACGAAAAACAACTCGTTTGGGGTGGGAGCTTGTTTGCCGACTCGATCGTCCGGGCGCAGTTTCCCGCGATCGTCGTGTTCCCGCAGTGCGGGGCGGCCGACACCTGGTCCCTGCTGACCTTTAATCCGAATGACTCGATCCGTTTTCACATGCGATCGGATTCCGCGCCTACGAAGCCGATGGGTCTTGTCATCCAGCTGCTCGATGAGTTAGTCGCCGGCGGACATGTAGATACGAAAAGGATCTATGTCGGTGGGCTGTCGATGGGCGGCATGGGGACATTCGAGATTCTCTGGCGCAAGCCGGGCTTCTTCGCGGCGGCGTTTCCGATCTGCGGCGCCGGCGATCCGGCGAAGGTCGGGCTATATGCCCGCAAATTTCCCATCTGGGTCTTTCACGGCGACGCCGACCCCGTGGTTCCCGTAGCCAACTCGCGCCTCATGGTGGGCGCGTTGAAGGCCGCGAAAGCGAAGGTTGTCTATACCGAATATCCCGGGGTGAGTCATGATAGTTGGAAAAAGGCGTTTACGGAGCCGCAGTTGCTGCCCTGGCTTTTTGAGAAACATCGTTGACGAATTTGTTGGTATCTTCAGACTATGAATACGCGATTGCTTGCCGCCATCACCAGCATCACCATGCTCGCATCTTCCTGTAACGACAACAAAAAGCTCGACCTGCCCGCGGGCAGCTTTGCCTATGACCTGGCCTTCCTCCAACGCCATGACAGCGTCATCGTTTTACAAGCGGGCGAGTCGCGGGTCGTCGTATCCCCAAAATATCAGGGAAAGGTCTTCACCTCGAGTACCAGCGGCGACGCGGGCCTCAGCCTCGGCTGGATCCACTACAAGGCCTTCGAAGGACCTATCGATCCGCATATGAACGCCTATGGCGGCGAGAACCGCCTCTGGTTGGGGCCGGAGGGCGGGAAGTTCTCGCTTTACTTTCAACCGGGCGCCAAGATGGAATTTGCCAATTGGAAGACGCCGGCGGCCTTTGATACGGAGGCGTGGACGGTGGTTTCGAAGGACGGGCAGTCGGTCGATATGAAAAAGGAGTTTGCGCTGACGAACTATGCGGGGACGCCCTTGTCCATCGGCATCGGACGGAAGGTTAGCATTTTGGATAGAGCGACCATCGATGGGATGCTGGGGCTGGCGGCTGATACCTCAGTAAAGGCGGTTGGCTATCATACGATCAACACCCTGACCAATACCGGAAAGGACGCCTGGACCGAATCCACCGGCATGCCCTGCCTCTGGATGCTCGATATGTTCAATCCCTCGCCGGCCACAACCATCGTCATTCCCTTCGGCGGCGACAGCTCCAAACCGGCCACCACGGATTATTTCGGGGAGATCCCCAACGAAAGGATCAAATACGCCAATAATGTTCTCTATTTCAAAGCCGACGGAAAAAGCCGTGGGAAGCTCGGCATCCATCCGCAACGCGCGAAACCCATGGCCGGCAGCTATGACGCCGAGCATCATGTGCTGACCATTACCCTCTTTGACACCGACACCAGCGCCCGCTATCTCAACCAGGAATGGAACACGACAAAGCCCCCCTTCAGCGGTGACGCCGTCAATGCGTATAACGACGGACCGCTGACCGATGGCAGCCAGATGGGCCCCTTCTATGAACTGGAGAGTGTTTCACCGGCCGCCTTCCTCGCGCCGGGACAGTCGCAGACGCACAATCATTCCGTCTTCCACTTTACGGGTTCGGAAGCCGGGCTGGATGCTATTTGTCAGAAAGTGCTGGGTGTGTCGATCCAGAAGATCAGGGAACGGTTCTGATCTTCTTCGGCGCCTTACCACGGCTAAGGCTATCCGCCCGCCGGTAAGCCGCTTCATTGCACCAGCAGGGACAGCCCTGTAGAGGCTCGATGGCCGCGACGTGAACCGAGTCGGAAAGCGCAGGGAAGACGTCGGCTACTACGGGCGCACTGCCCGCTTTTCGGGCGACATTGTACCAACCATGTTTATCGATCGTGAACGTATAGAAGTCGGCCACCGGCGTCTCGGAGGCGGTCGTCGTCGTGTCCACCTGCACGGTAGACCTTCCGTTTGCCAGCCGGCCCGCCGCGCTGCACTTGGGATCGTTGGCGACACAACTGTCGAAGCTGCGTTTATGATCGATCACGGCATTGCTGTCGATGGATCTGCTGGCGTTGTCGATATAACGATAGAGACTGGTAAGATCGGCGTCGCTGAGGTCTTTGAACAGCGGCATGGGTGTCTTATAACGGCTTGCAAGAAAACAGCTGTACCCATCGCCACGCCACAACAGGACCGCATTATCCCGCGTAAAGGAGTAGAGCCATTGTTTATCGCGCCGCTTCGTGATCCAGGCGAGGGCCGGTCCGGCGCCTTCCTCCTTTCCACCGTGACAGGAGGCGCAACGGCTTTCAAAAAGAGTTTTTCCTGCATCGTTTGCCGGCTGTGCGGGAGCGCTGCTCAGCGGCTTGCCTTCCGTCCATTTCAACAGTCCATCCTCACCCGCCGCGCCTTTATAGACCGTCATTTCATTGCCTGTTTCTTTTGCGGGCAGGGAGATGCTCAGGGGCTTATTGATGGATACCGACTGTCCGCCGGTGACGTTGATATAGACCATTCCCTTGCTGTCGAGTGATTCGCTGCTGCCGTGAAGAAGACCGCCGCGATTCATATCGTCGGAGGTATAGGCTTCTTTTACTTCGAGCGTAATGGACGTTGCCTCGCCCGCCTCGAAGGATCCCGCGGAGATGGTGATCAGTGCACCGCCAGGAGTCTTCAGCACGGTATCCTTTGTGGGATCGACGACGAAATTGGTGGCCGGCAACTCGGCCCCGAATACGGGCTCATGCGCTTCCGTGTCAGTACAGGACCAGACAGCGACGAGGAGGAATGCCGGAATAAGGGATGCGATCTTACGCATAATCAGAGGTTTGGACCCTTCAACAACGTAAAGGCAGTGGCCCTTCGTCTGTCTGACAAAGATTTTTTATACCTATATTTGGAATAATCAGGATTTTACCTAACTTTAGCGCATCAAACTTATTTGTGTCCTTGCCAACCAAACCTTGGAAGCGGAAGTCAACTAGTGGCCCGCTTCTTTTTTTTGTGGCCTACTGAAGGGACAATGAACTCATGAAAAAACCCGCTGCATGTCTGACAGCGGGTTTCGAATGAAAAGTGGATAGGCCAGGCAAGGTCTATTCCGACAGGAAGCGGATAGTGAAACTTCCGTCTTCGAGATAGTAATAACTTTTTCTGGACCGGGAGTAAACGACAGGAGCGCCGAACTCTTTCATCAATCGGATGTACTCGTACATACTACGCTCCGACATTCCGATCTTTTCCGCGAGTTCAGAGGGCGTTCCGGTGCCCTTGATGCGAATGAGGTGATCGATGCGGTTCAACCGCTGGAAGATCTCTTTTTGCATAGACATAAGGTTTAAATGAAAGGATAGGTTAATTTTATGAAAGGTAAGACCAGCCAGCTAAATATTGGCTAAGTTTGTTGTATGTTAAATATTTTTTATAAAAACTACTACATGGAAACACTAATGAAACCGTCCGTTTTCGTACTAGCGGCCGTACTTGCCTGCACGAATATACACGCTCAATCGGCGGACGATATCGTCAATAAATACGTTGTTGCCATCGGCGGAAAATCGGCGGTGGAAAATGTAAAGACCCTGTACATCGAGAGTGATGTAGACTTTCAGGGAAACCCCGTTCCCAGCACGACCTGGATCATCAGTGGCAAGGGCTATAAGAGCGAACTGGAATTCGGTGGAGCCAAGATGCAGCAATGTATCACCGACAAAGGCGGCTGGATGACCACACCCGGCTCCACTACCGCCCAGGCGATGCCCGAAGAGCAGATGAAGACGATGAAGGGGCAGATCAATGTCGGCGGACCGCTGTATGACTACGCTTCCAAAGGCAATAAGATCGAACTGATCGGCCAGGATACCGGCGACTACAAGGTCAAGCTTACGACCCCCAGCGCGGTCAGCGTAACCTTCTTTATCAACAAGAAGACCTATCTCATCGACAAGACCGTCAGCAACGCCAATATCCAGGGCCAGGACATGGAGACCACGGTTACCTTCTCGGACTACCGGAAACTCGACGGCGGGTATCTGATGAACTTCTACCAGGAGGTCACTTTGCCGATGTACAACCTGAAGATCACCCACAAGAAAGTGGAGGTAAATAAACCGATAGATCCTAGTATCTTTGAGATGCCCAAATAAGGGCCGAGACCGGACGCTGTCCGGATCGTTTCGTGAGAGTCGACCTTTCCAATAAGAAGAAGAGCCGTTGTAGATGATACAGCGGCTCTTCGCATTTATAGTAATAACCGTCCAGGATTATTCGATCTTCTGATCGGGGCATCGGCTATCTGCTGATCAGCCGGTAGTTCTTAAAACACAGCACCTGTCTTCCCCCCAGGAAATTCTGCTCGATAAAGGTAAGGAGGCGATACTTCAGCCGTTCATGTTTATGCCGGACGACCGGTTGACGGAATTTCCGGCGTTCAAGCTGGTCGGCCCAGTTGAAGAGCCTGATCCTTTCCTGCATCACGGCGGGGTGGGTGTCCTGATAGACCGAGAGCTGGCTCAGATTGCCAAAATCGAATTCCTCCTCCTGCTTGCGGAAATATTCCTCGGCCCTGGTCTTGCCGCTATGGATCGTGGCAAAGGCCTTACGCTTCTTCTGCATGAAATGGGGCGGTCGGACCCAGCCGTAATGAAAGATATGGGCGTCCACGCGGGCTACCTTCAGCTTATAGGTACCTTTCTTCTCCCGGTAATGGACCCCGTCGAAGTCCGGGATGCGGCGGAAGGACTGGGCCGACTCCCAGGAGTGGATTTCTTTGTCGTTGCGGATGATCCGGATCTCGTTGGCGTACCAGGCATGGCTGGTGATGTAATGATCGTAGTCCCCCCAGAAGTGCCGGTACTTGAACAGGATACCCTCGACGGATTCCTCATGGAGGAGTTCCTCGCAGCGTTGGCGGATCCTGGGCAGATCGTCTTCATGAACCACCTCGTCGCTTTGAACATAAAAGAGCCAGTCGCCCTTACAGGCGGCCTTCGCGATATCGGTCTGATGTGCATGCTCCATTCCCCGCGGATATTTGTCTAAGTCCCAGACAGTGTGGATAATACGTATCTTATCCGAGCCGATGCTTTGAATTTCTGCTAGGGTCTGGTCGTCGGGATCGCAGTCGCCCAGTGCGACTACGAATTCGTCACAGATGGGCAGGATGGAAGCGATCGCCTGTTTGATAGGATAATAAAGCTTGGTTGCATTGCGCACCATGGTAAAGCCGCTGATGGTCATAGCCGATTTTTTGTGTGTTTCGATGTTCATCCAGTTCATAGACGAACAATTACCGTGCAGGGTTGGACCAAAAAGATTAAGAGAAGATTAAACGCTGATAAGCGGGTTATTGTATAAAGGCCCACGGCTTAACAAATGGATAACTGGTAATTAACCTGTTAATTCAGCTAAAACCCCGGTAAATCGGGCATTTGGCGGGCATTAAAATCCGATTAAAAAAGATGTTAAAATATCCGTGGGGCGTCGGCGCCCCTGCAATGAGGGTTCCGCGAGGGGATTTTCAGGGCGCAACAGGTACAATTCCTATGTGGATAAGCTGGAATTGGTATAGTTTTCGCCCTTTTTGAGCAGGCTGCGCCATATCAGGTCCATTGCCGTTAAACCTATGTCCTGTTATCCTATTCTCCTATTAATCCGTATACCTTATGAGAAAGACGATCGTTATCAACACGCTCCTTATCCTGGGCTACTATCTCATCCTGCAGTTACTAATTTGGGTGGCGATGGTGCTCCGATAAGGCGGCAAACTCGAATTTAGACTAGTGTTCTTCTTCTCCCTCCAGCAGATCGGGGCGTCTTTGCCGGGTTCGCTGGAGGGATTGTTCATCCGCTAAACCTTATCTAATATGAGATACAACACATTGGCATCCATTGTGGTGATCGCCCTTCTATCCTACCTCGTCAGTTATATCGTCTATTTCAATTTCGTCTCCAATTACAGCGTCAATTATTTCTCGAAAAGGACCTTCGAGGCCGTATACGATCATGGAGTATACAGCTATCGGATCCTAAGCCAATTCCTGCTTAAATCGCTAAACGACCTGCTGGATCATTATTCACCACCAGGCAAAGGGATCCCACGCTCAATTCTCTATTTAGACCGGAACGGCAGCCGCAATTTTTACCTTGCTTTTTTCTACCTGAATACTTTCTTCCTGATTCTCACCTCCATGATCTCCGTCCTGATATTCGATACTCCGCCATTTTCCCGGATTTCCAAACCGGATCGGTCATTGATCCTGTTCTTTATTCCCATCATCATCAACATCACCCAATTTTGTATCGTCCCATATGATATGACCGGCTACTTCTTTGAAGTACTGACCCTTTTCCTTTTCCTGCGATATTTTGAGAAGAATTTCATTCTATGTGTAAGCCTGATGTGCATCCTGACCATCCTGTCCACCCTGAACCGGGAATCAGCGGTCCTGACGGTTCTGCTCATCGGGATCCTGCTGTTCGGCAAACAGGGTTTTTCCGATCGTGCCGTGGTTGCATTTTTGTGCCTGATTTTGAGCTTTGCGGGGACTTATTTCTGTCTGCGTTATTTCATCAGTACGGCGTCGATGGCGCCGGCGCATGACCTTGCGGGTGACTATCGTCTATACATCAATCAACTGGGGGTCCTTTTCTGGGTCTTGTTCTTTTATTTGTCCTGGTCCATGAGCAATACAAAGATGAATCGGCAGATGATCATCGCCTACCACCTGTTGTGTATTCCGTATATCTATTACATTTTTTTCAAAGCCATGCCGGCCGAGGTAAGACTCTATATCCCTTTATTGCTGGGTTCCATTTTTCTCGCCAAACTCGATGAGGAATATTTTAAATTTCCCCCCGGTCAATTGCTGAAAAGGCTATTCTTCATCCGTAAGTAGATCCGGGCGTCTTTGCCGGGTTTGCTGGAGGGACTGTTCATGTCGCCAGTCTTCGATTTTCCGGGGGTCGCCGCTGAGCAGGATTTCCGGCACCTTCAGGCCGCGCCACTCTGCGGGCCTGGAATAGACCGGCGGGGCGAGTAAATTATCCTGAAAGGAGTCGAAAAGCGCCGAGGTTTCATCGTTCAACACCCCCGGGATCAACCGGCCAATTGCGTCTACAACCACCGCGGCCGCCAGCTCACCCCCACTCAGCACATAGTCCCCGATGGAGATCTCCCGGGTTACATATTTGTCGCGGATCCGCTGGTCGATACCCTTATAGTGCCCGCAGATCAGCAAAAGCCGCCCTTTCAACGACAATCCATTGGCAATCCTCTGGCTCAGCCGCTCCCCATCCGGCGTCATATAGATAACCTCATCGAACGGTGCCTCCTTGGAAAGCGTCTCGATCGCGTTAGCCAGCGGCTCCGCCATCATGACCATTCCCGCGCCCCCGCCATATTGATAATCGTCTATTTGGCCATAGTCGTTGACGGCCCATTGGCGGAGATGATGGACGCGGATTTCCAGCAAGCCTTTTTCTTTCGCCCGCTTCAAAATCGAATGGTTAAAGGGGGATTCGAGGAGCTCGGGCAGCACTGTAAGGATGTCAATTTGCAGGCTCATGGCGCAAACCTACACTATTCTTCGAGGAAATCGTCCAGTTCCCGGCGTTGTTTCTTGGTGGGTCGACCGATCTTGCTCTGGCGCTTACCGGTGTTGAAACTGGCAGCCTGGAATTGGAGACGTTCGATCTCTTCTGCTGGCGTGATATCGATGTAGTAGTTGATGGCCTGGGAATATTGCAGCCGGTGATCGAGAAGACCGGTGACCTTGATCCGCCACCGTTTGCTTTCCGTCTTGACTTCATATTCGTCGCCGATACTGACTGTTTTTGCAGCTTTTGCGTTGTCGCCGTTGTATTTGACCTTGCCTTTTGTGCAGGCGTCGGAGGCCTCGCTTCGCGTCTTGAAGAGGCGGATGGACCAGAGATATTTGTCGAGGCGTAATTTCTCTTTTTCGGGCATAGCCGGAGGACTTGTGTCGGGTTGCAAATTTACAACATCCGGGATTAATAATAGCGTACCGACACATTTGCCGGAAGTTGAGGCCTAAAATCGCGAAGGTATCGTTTTAGCCTCACGGTATCCCATTTGTTCGTAGAATAGAATGAAATGGTCTTGTCCGTGCCGGACTGTGTGCCGGCCAATTCCCATGAAGCGACCTTATGCCAGTTTGGAAGCTGGGCGGAGCTAAACCACGGCTCGGAGATGATCGCCATCCGCACCCCGGTTTTCCGGGTTAGTGAATCGGCAAGAACAGGCCCCCAGGAGTGGTCTTCCATACTTTTGGCTACATCGACGTCGGAGATGCCCGTAAAATCCAATTTTTGGCAGTCGGAAAAATAGGCGACGGCGCCGATGTGATTTACTCCGATGGTGGATTCATGGTAATACCGGCGAACAAAGGCGGCTGGAAGATATTGCTCTTCATAAATGCGGACACTGTCTCGCTGGAAATGTCCCAGCAGGACAAGGTTGTGAACACTGAATGGGATCATCATAACGAGCAGCAATGCGAACGAAAGTTGGTGAATGCTGCTAGTAGTCGGGGCGCTCAATTTATGGTACCGCCTGATCAAAAGGAAGCATATCAGGAGAGAACCAGCGGTAAGTGCGATGAGATATCCCGGAAAAGAAGTCGTTATGAAGGGAGTTGGCAGGAAATACTCGCCTTTAAGGACACTGATAATACCAAATACCACGGCAGGGATAAGTGAAAATCCGGCTAAAATGAAGGCCTGCCACTTCCTGCGGAGAGCGAACAATAAGATACACGCCAGGAGGATCAACAGAAAGTCCTCATATCCGGCGGCTACAGCCAGCACTCCGTAGAGGTAGACTTTTTTGGGTAATTTGATGGCTCCCCCTGGGATCGCCGCTGAAAGGGATTCGACAAAGAGAAAACCAATTAATAGTTGTACCGCATAGCCCATCCCGCTGACCACGAGAAGGGGCAGCAAGGACAAAAAGAGTACCGCCAATAAGATTCCGAACTGAAGGGCCGTTCCAACCCTTCTTTGAATCAGAGCCTTTTGCAGGACATAAAGAAGAAGGATAGCCGCAAGGCCATTTAGAACGAGTGGGATCACGAGATGCGCTCCCGTTATAAAAAAGACGACTGCCAATAGCAAGGGATAGAGCGGGGCGGCCGTGGCGGACTGAAATCCGGATTTCGAAATACTCCAGACTTTGAAATAAGTGAGGCTTCTGGCCGTGCTGATATTTAGGTAGGCGTTATCCCGGGGGAAACTGATCTCGCCGTGGGTGTGTTTTTGGAGATTGGTTTCCAGCATGACCACTGAAACGACGAGGATCACCACTACTGCCAGGAAGACGACAGCGTTCTTTCTTTTTGGTATTTGCATCGCTTATTGTTTCAGAGTGGTGTAGGGTTATAAGTGACTTCAGTCAATTTCGGCTTTGACTTCTCCGCATATAATCTGAAAATGTTTTCGGTTAACAGGAGGTTGGTCAATAACAAGACGTACATCGGTATGAATTGATATCGAAGCAGGTTGATAGTCACCGAGGCGCTAAATACGGCGTTGAGCGACAAATAGGTGGTCAGTAAGCAGTACAGGAACACCGTTCTTCTCGGAAATTGAATGACCCGGGCTTTGACGATGATCAAAAACGCGACTCCAACGAAATAAATATGCAGCAGGAAGAAGAACACCTGATAGATGAACAGGTATCCTTGTATGTCTTTTGAAACACTGGTCACACCCGTGGCGGGGTAATGGAACCAGTTGGCGATCAGTGGCTCGACCTCGTCCCGATTGTTATTATAGGTCTTGAGGTCCGAAAGCTGGGGGAGAAGATAGTACCCCGCGTTCATTAACACGAAATAACGAAAGTATTCCCACGGGTGGTGCAGGATGACGGACCGGCCAAAAGGTTCGAAATCGACCGAAGCTCGCCCCCAGAGCTGGACCATATCGGGATGGTCGATGCCTTTCTGCAGGCCGACAAAATACCTTTTCAGGGGACTTTGGTAGTTGATGATATATACGTTTCCATCCGTCGAGTTCAGAAACAACCGATACTCCAACGGGGATGACCTATGGAAAAAGGTAAGTGCCAATTGATTGACCTCCCTTGATGCCGCGGTGGGCAATTCTATGCTGTCCACATGGATATGATCATAAAAATAAAGGACATTATTGGCTAGCTGCCAGCCCGTAAGCAGGGAGAAAGTGCGTGTACCTGTTAGATTGTAGGCCGCATTCTTCGTAAAATTGATGAACGGGATCAACAGTAGGATAGGAAAGGCTATCCCTGCTATTTTCTTCCAGATCCTTTGATGGGACAACACGATGGCCAGGGCTGCAATAAAAGGATAATAGTAGGCCGTGTTTCTCAGGGTAAAACAAAGGAAAAGCAATACGCCTCCGACCACAAGATGCTGTATTCGGGGTCGGAAGACGATCCAGATCAACTCTCCCAACCAAAGTAAAGTTAAGGCGCCGAATAGGGTATCGCTTGCTATCGTGTTGGAGATATAAAGGGTTAAGGGGCTCGAAACAATGAACACGAAGATCGAGTTCGAAATCCAGGGCCTTATATTGAAAAAATAAAGGAGAGTGAAGTAAAAATGCATCGCCGCAAGCTGGAACAGGAAATATTGGAATGCAATGAGTGCTATGTGGGAGGAGGTCAGGGAATGGAAGGCGGCAAGGAATTTTGAATAGCCTATCGGCCAAATGCTGATATCCAATTGGTGTACGGCGGCATGTACATACCAGTAAGAATCATTGAAACAGTCCGGAAAAGGGTATAATAACTTGAATACAATGAATTGCAGGATACAGGCCGCTAATCCATACAGCAGGAACTTTCGATTGGTCTTTTCTTTCCAGACAAATGTCCAATAGGATGGAGGTTTGGTCATGACGATTGCCGTTTATTCAGTCCGGCAATCTAGAGCGAACCAGCGCAATATCACGGCAGCTTTTTCCCCAGCCATCCCAAATATCCCCACGCAACCAACAAAAACCCCAGCGCCCAGGCCGGCCCCTTCGCATCCCCGATAACCCCCATGATCGGTAGCAATATAGCCCCTCCCGAAACCCCCATGATCAGCAACCCCGACACCTCATTCTGCCGGCTGGGCGAATGCCGTAACGCTGCGGCGAAGATCACCGGGAATACATTCGCGATCGCAAGACCCGTCAGAAAGATAAAAGATAAAATAAGCCAAAGCCCCGGTGAAAGCAACAACCCCACGAGCGACACGATCCCAAGAATCACCGTTCCCATATATACCAGCGTATTCCTGACCTTAGCCAACAAAATGACTCCTGCCAGACTACCCGTCGTCCGCGCGATAAAATAAAGGCTGGTGCCGAGCCCGGCCTTTTCAAGCGGTAGTTCGCAGCGGGCCATTAAGAATTTAGGTAGGGTCGTATTCAGTCCGACATCCAATCCGACAATGCAGATCACCCCCAACACCGCCTTTCCGATGAACGGGTCCCTCAATTGTTTCAAACACCTCAAAATAGAAGAAGCACCGGTCGCCGGCACCTCCTCGACGATCGGCGTAAACCACAACCAAAGCGTGTTGACCAGCGTGATCGCCGCAAACACCGGGAACATCAATTTCCAATCTCCCAACCATGACGAAGCCGTCGCCGCGATGACCGGGCCAAGAAAAGAGGCGATGGCCTTAATCAACTGACCAGCGCTTAGCGCGCTGGTCAGTCTTTCGGGCGAAACAACATTATTCAGTAACGGATTCAGCGCCACCTGCAGCAACGTATTGCCGATCCCCGCCAGCGCAAAGGCCACGAGCAGGGTATTGAAGGTATACGTAGCCAGCGGCACCAGCATCGCCGCCGCCGTGATCGCCAGCCCGAGGATCACTGTCTTCCGCCGGCCGATCCGGTTCATCAGCGTTCCCGTCGGTACGGAGAACAGCGCAAACCAAATAAAGACCGTCAGGGGTAGGAGGTTCGCGATCGAATCCTTGAGTTCGAAGTCATGTTTTGCATAATTGGTGGCGATGCCGACGACATCGACAAACCCCATGACGAAGAAGCCGAGGAAGACGGGCAGTTGCTGGCGGATGCGGGGTTGATCGATGCCGGGCTGATTTTCCATTCTCTATTGTTTTTCTACGCGGACGGTGACGACGTCTTGTGGCGCGACCGTGATCGGGCCGGTGACGGCGGTCTGCACTTCTTCGGTCGTGTTGCTATAATGCGTGGCGCCGACGGGGCCGTTCCAGTTCAGCGTCGTGGATTCGGATTGTGTGCCGGGGTTGAAGAGCGTAACCATCCAGGCCTTGCCGTCGGTACTGGGCCGGAGGACCAGCGCAACGAGGTTTTGGTTGGTGAGCTGCAGTTTGGGTTTCGTGGGCACCTCGCCGGCGGCATTGGCGACGATGAGTGGTTGGGACAGGCTCGTGGCGAGCTTTGTCGAAGCCACCGGATCGTAGATCCTATGCGGCTGCAGGGCATACCGGAACGTGATGATCCCATCCTGGTAGGCGCGGTAATTGGTCTCCCAGTGATTGTTGATCGCCCAGGAATAGAGTTTCTGGGTCGGTTCGATATGCTTCCGCCAGACTTCCGGGTGGGACTGGCCGCCGAGGAGTGTCGCCGTGATGCCGCCGACTTCCACCAGCGGCGCGTCGAGCGTCACCCAGGTGATGCCATGGTCTTTGTTGCTGACGTCGGCCCAGCTGCCGACCTCGAGCCAGTTCTTACACGAACCGGGGATCTGATCCTTTTCGGGTTGCATGATGGCCATGGGAAGATCGATTCGCATCTCGCCGTCCTTTACGTGGAAGGGGAAGCCGAAGTTAAGACTCTCCTTGCCATGCAGGTTGGCCCAGGGGTAATCGCCCGGATGTGGGTCCAGTTCGGCAGGCAGCTTGTCGAGGATATTGGTCATCTCGACGTAGTCTAAGCCGGTGACCAGGGTCACATCGCGGACCAGCCGTTCGACGCCGGGCGCTTTCGATTCGATGCGCAGAGTCGCGAGGACGGGCCCTTGTTCTTTTACCCTGATGGTGACGGCGCCGTTGCGTTGGAGGTCCTTGAGATTACTACCGGGTAAAAAGAGATAGTCGTTGAGACCGCCGCTCGAATCCGTGTTGACGAACTCGTTGTCGATGCCATGGTTCTTTAGACTGGTGATGGCGCCGGTGGTGCCGTCGATGTCGACATGGAGGATGCCGTTGTCGAGGGAGTGGGTGTCGGCCTTGACTGCGGTGGCCGAGCCGGCGGTTGCGACGCCTCCGGCGCTGATGAAGAAGCGTTTTGCGGCGAAGGGTGGAATGTCCTTTGCCACGAAGGCGAGTTCGCCATTGGAGAGGCGCTGTGAGGGTATGATGTTCCCGGAGGCGTCGGTGATCTTGTCGCCTGCCATTGATTGTTCCTTGCTCAGCAAAACCAGGCTCGTACGGGGCCAGGAGTTGGTGTTATACACATCGATCCCATTGGCAACCGCGTTGTTGTTGGCATTGAGCGCGCCATCGAGGAGCTCCAGCGACAGACTATCTGCCATCGTCGCATAGGATTTCTTGATTATCCACTGTTCCATCGTCTTCTGGCTCAGCGGCCGGGTAACGCTTACGTCGGCGCCCCAGGTATGCTCCGAATACAGGATAACATTCTTCCACGCTTCCCGGAGCCGGTCGACGGGGAAATCATTGCCGCCCTTTATGGCCCAAAGAGCTTCGGCCTGGCTGAGGCGGTAGCTGGTGGTCCGGTTCTCCGAGGTCTCCAGTGCGGAGGAAGCGGCGCCATCTTCCCAATATCCCGTCCAATCCCCTTTTTCCTGCGGCAGCTGACTGCCATATTTGTCTTCGAAGGCCTTGAAGGCGGTGCTGGTCGAGGAGATGATAAACTTCGGCCAGGTGTATTTCTCACTCCAATCCTTTACAAAATCACTGATCGTCAGATCCGGCACCGCATTGTCACCGTGACCGCTCCACCGGATATAGGAAATGTCGAAGTTGAAATTCTTACGCTTCAGCTCGGCGATGTATTCGTCCACGAATTTTTTGGTGAGGCCGTGGGGCATGCCGTGCGAGAGGGCGTAACCTTTATAGGGGATCCAGACCAGCAATTTTTCCTTGCCGCTGGGACTTACCCAATAAAAGGGTTTGTCTTCCCATTGTTGGAGGATATCTCCGATGCGATCGAAGTAATTGGGGGCCGCAGAGAAGTATTTGATCCCCGCCTGCGCCATCGCCGTGACCGTACCCCAGGTGTAGCCCGGGACGTCGCTGATCATTGCCGCGTCGACTTTTGTCCCGGCTAGTCCCGCAACTTCGCTGCTCCGGTGGAAGAGTTGCAGAAGTTCTTCGGGCCGGCAGAGACCGGTGAGGGTGTTGACGTACATACCGTTCAGCGCGACACCGCCGTCTTTTACCGCAGCGATGAATTCCTGCTGTTGTTGTTCGTTCATCCGATGCAAGAACAGATCGGCCGCATAGACCCCCTCCAGGTTCCAGACGAAGCGGGCGCCCGCAGGATAGTCCTTTGTGCGCCGGGCATAGTCGATGCCGGTGAGGAGGTTGTTCATCTGCTTCCGTTCGACATTGGTCTGGATCTCGGTATAGCCGATGTCGTTATGGCTGTGGGGAAGGATGTAGATCGTCATTTTGCGTACCGGCACGAGATTGACTTTGCCGTTTGCCGTTGTTTTACCGGCGATGGATACGGCGTAGGAGGCCGACGAGGGTTTTGTTACTTCGGGTAGGAAGATCTCGAGCTTTTGGCTGCCGTGGCCGACGCCGAGGGTGAGGTCGGGCAGACCTTTTACGCGGACGGTGACGTCGGTGGAATCGCCGGGATTTTCGAGGGCGAGTTCGACGGATTGACAGGGCTTGCCGTATTGGGTCGAGAGAAACGGCAGCCCGCGGGCACTGTCAATCTTCAGCCGCGGCCCCTGTGCATGGGCCGCGGCGAAGACGATGGATAAAAAGAGAAAAGAAGATAGCTTTTTCATATCGTAAATCTAAAGTTAGCATATTCTAGTATCCCGGATTCTGTGGTTTCAGATTCGGGTTCCGCTGCATCTCCGAAGTGGGCAGTGGTAGAAGCAGATCGGATTGGGTATATTGCTGACCACGACCGTTGGAATGTCCCACCAGGGCCGAGAACGTCACATGATGCGCAGCATCCACATCCGGATAAAGCCGGGTGCGCAGCATGTCGAACCAGAAATGCCCTTCCATCGCCAGTTCACGGTAACGCTCGCCAAGGATAAGATTGCGGCGATCGGACTGGCTGGCCGGGACCACAGGTGGCACCACATAGGCGCGGTTTAATATAGGTGTCAGATACTGCGTGGGATCCTGTCCCAGCTCATTCGCCGCCTCGGCCGCGATGAGATAGACATCAGCCAACCGGTAGACCGCGGCATATTTCCCCGAAGCCGCCGTTCCAAAGATGGCGGTGCTATCATACCAACGGTAAGGCATCGTCGCATAGGAGATGGATGCCGGCGTGCCGCCTGTCGTCGTATAATTGAAGCTGCTGCTGTAGAACTGTTTTTCGTGCCGGCGGATATCGTTCGCGCTGTCATACATGTTCAGCAACGTCGCCGACGGCGTCCAGACCTGCGTCAGGAGCGTATAGGCAACACGCAAATTGCTGTTGGGCACCGCGGACGGGAAGGTGTTCGGGAACGTATATTCGGGATAAGCCGACTGCTGGATGGCGGAATTGTATTCGACAAAATACATGTACTCGCTACCCTGGTCGTACGACGTGAGACGCAATTTATCAAATGGCGTCGTCCCCGCTGAATTGTCGAAGAGCGCATAACCACCGGAACTCTGTAGCACGGCCTTCGCCTGTTGCAGGGCCTGGGTATAGGCTGCCGCCCCTTTTTGCAACGGATTGCCCGCCATCGTCAGATAGACTTCGGCCAGAACGGTCCCGACTGTCCCCTTCGAGACTACGTTGCCATTGGCGCCCATCGGCTTGTCGGCCAGGTTGCCATTCGCATACGCCCATTGGAGATCGGCGACGATCGCATTGTAAACAGAATCCAGCGACGCCCGGGGTGCATAGAGATTATTCAGGTTCTCATAAGGCTGGAGGATTAGCGGGACAGCGCCAAACAACCGCACCAGGTAGTAATAATCCATTGCCCGGAAGAATCTTGCCTGCGCCACCAGCGGGGCCGCCGCAGCCTGATCGATCGACTTACTCTGCGCCACCTGCTGGATGATCGTATTCGCGCTGGCAATGTTGCTGTAGAAGGACGTGTAGATCCCGCCCACATAATTGTCCTGGTTGTCCGCCGTCATGGTCAGGGACGAATAGGGCCGGACGGCGGGGTTTTGCGCCACGACATTGTTCGAAAGCCCGGAGAGATTGTCGAGGGCCATCGCATTGGTTCCGTCATAAAGCCCGCCGATATTGTAAAAGCCATTCGGACCCGTAGCCACATTGTACAAATAATTGACTGCACTCTGTACCTGGTCTATCGTCTGGTAGTACGCATCCACCGGCTGCTGGCTCTTGGGATGCTCTTCGAGGAATTTGTGACAGGAGGATAGGGCCGCCAGTCCTGCCAGCAATATGATATAGGTTGTCTTTTTCATGTAATTCACGTTGAGGATTTAATTAAAAGCTCATGTTCACACCGGCCGTAAAGGTCCTGGCCTTGGGATATTGGTAGAACTCGATGTTCTGGCCAAAGGGCGGCGCATTGGGCGTATTCCAGCTCACACTCTGCGGATCATAACCCTTGTACTGGCTCGACATGATCAGGAAGAGGTTCTGCCCGCTGATGTAGAAGCGCAAGCGTTTGATATGGAAATGCTCCAGCGCGCCCGGCTTCATGTTATATCCCAGCACCACATTACGGCCGCGGATAAACGATCCGTTGGCAACCCAGTGGTCATCGAAGGCGGCACTCTGGCCGGCATCGGGTGCAAAACGCAGCTGTTGGATCGGCGTGTTCTGATGCGTCGGCGTCCAGCCGTTGAGGACCGTCGTCAGCGAATTGCTGTAGCCCGTGCGGTCTTCACTCGAGAACAGGAAGGCCTGCGCGATGCTCGCACCCTGTGAATATTGCAGGTCGACCATCAGATCAAAGGCCTTGTAGCGAAAGGTGTTCACAAAGCTCCCGTTCCAATTGGGTGAGCTATGACCCAGGATGGCTTTGTTCGCAGATTCCTTTTCTTCACCCGGTTTATAGGGGAAGCTCGGATCGGCTGCCAGACCCTTCTGAACGTCTTCGATGCTATACGTGCCGAGGCGATGGTAACCCCAGAAAGCGCCCGCGGGCGCACCTACGCGCAGGATCGTGAAACCGTCACTGACCGGACCCCAATACGGACCGGGGAAGATATCCTCGTTATTGTTGCCCAGGGCCAGTACCCTGTTCTTATTGTAGTTGGCCGTGAACGAGGTGGTCCAGCTGAAATCCCGGCCTTCGATATTGCGGGTCGTCAGCATGAGGTCCACACCCCGGTTAGACATGCTCCCGATATTGGACAGTACGCCGCTGAAGCCCGTGCTGTTCGGGATGGGTTTGTTCAGCAGAAGATTCGTCGTTTTCTTGTAATAATAGTCGCCTTCCAGCGCGACGCGGCCCTGGAATAGTTGCAGTTCGAAACCAACGTCCGTCTGCGCCGTCTTTTCCCATTTCAGGTCCGGATTGGCTAACCCGTTGATCGAGGAGGACGCCGCGCGATTGCCATTGATCAGGGTCGTCCCGCTACTCACCGTAGACAGGGAATTGTAGCTGCCGATCTCCGTATTACCCGTAAGTCCATAAGAGGCCCGGACCTTCAGGTAGTTGATCGCGGGGATCGCCGACATGAAATTTTCCTTGCTCAGCACCCAGCCGGCACCCACCGAAGGGAAGTAGCCGTATTTGTTGTCGGCGCCGAAACGCGAAGATCCATCGATGCGCTCCGTGAGCGTGAGCAGGTACCGGTCCGCGAAATTATAGCCTACCCGCGCGAAGTAGGAATTGATGGCCCAACGGTCATAGCTGCTGGCCGGGGAGTTCGGCTGGCTACCCGCGCCAAGGTTATACTGCCGGTAATAGTCATCCGAAAAGTACTGCGTACTGCCGTTGAGCTGTTCGTCGACCCGCTCCTGCCAGCTGGCGCCGAGCAAGGCGTTGATATGATGATCGCCGAAGGATTTTTTATACGTCAGGTAATTCTCCTGCTGCCAGTAGCTGTACTGTTCGCTATTGATCTGCGCGACACCTTTCTGGTTGGCGGAGATATTGATCAGATCAGAAGGCGAGTAGTAATCCTTCTGGTTGTTCTGGATGTCCGTGCCGAACTGCGTTTTGAAATCCAATCCCGGCAGGATATGGAAATTGAAGAACGCATTCCCGAAGATCTGCGTGCGGGTATTCAGATTTGTCTGCTGGAGCAGCACCTTTTGCGGATTCTCGGCGGCATCGAGGAAGGAGAAGGTCGAGGACACCTGGTTATTGGCCCAGGTTCCGTCCGGGAATTTCACCGGGAAGATCGGCGGCATCTCGATCATCGTCCGCGTGGGCGTGTTTCCCCCTGTAGTGGGATCCACTTCGTTCTCCTTTGAATAATTCACCAGTACGTTCGCGCCGAAGTCCACCCATTTCGCCAGCTTGGCATCGTGCGTGAACCGGACATTGTAACGCCGGATGTCCGAGTTGAGCATGATCCCCTGGTTGTAAGAATAGTTCATGAAAACCCCGGTGGATGAATTCTCACCGCGGGTCTGGATCGACAGCTCGTGGTTGTTCGAGATAGCCGTATGCGTGACCGCTTTCTGCCAGTCCGTATTGTATTTCGGGGAACCATCGGCGTTGAAGAGGCGGGTATCCGAAAGGTCGAGGCTGCGTGGCGCCGCGCCCCAGATGGAGTTATTCGCCATGCCGCCCGCTAGCACCTGCAGGAATTGTTTCGAATTGAGCGTCTTCATTTCGTGCTCCAGGTTGCCTGCGCTGATGGACATGTCATAGCTGACGATAGTGCCGTGCTGGCTCGCACCGCGTTTTGTGGTGATGAGAATGACGCCGTTCGAACCCCGGGCTCCGTAGATGGAGGTGGAGGAGGCGTCTTTGAGGACTTCCACGTTCTGGATGTCATAGGGATTCAGATACTGGATATTGGTCATCGCTACTCCGTCTACGACGTAGAGTGGGTCCGTGCTCGAGTTGATCGAGCCGATCCCCCGGATGATCACCGAGGCAAGGCCGCCCGGTGCGCCCGAGTTGAGGGCGATGTCCACGCCTGCCACGCGACCCTGCAATCCTTCGAGTGCATTGGTTATCGGTTGGGCGAGGATCTCGCTTGCTTTTACGGAGGTGACCGCGCCGGTGACGTCGACTTTCCTTGCGGTACCGTAACCGACTACGACGACCGAGTCGATATTCACGCGGGAAGGCGCGAGGGATACGTTACCTGCTGCGTCGGCCGTGAGTTCCTGGTTGCCATAGCCGACGAAGGAGAAGACGAGTCTTTGCGCTCCTTCAGCGCTGATCTGGTAATTACCTTGTTCGTCGGTCGTGGTGCCGGTTTTTTGTCCTTTAATGGTAACCGAGACGCCGGCAAGTGGCTTGCCGTTCTCGTCCGTTACATGACCGGTGTGGATGCGGGACTGCGCATTGGCGAGTCCGATACTAAGGAGGAACAGGAAAAGGACGCCAAGGACCTTTCTGCCCATTTGGAATGGATGCAATCTAGCATTTCCCATAATGCAAACAATTGAGAGTGATTGAATGATAGGTCTACTTTACAAAGGCTTTTATGATTTGGATCGGTTGGTGAGATTCGTTGATTAGTTGGTATTCTCCTGCGGCTGCAGGTAGGACAAAGGTTTCAGCGTAGTGAAGGACATAGGTTTTTCCCTGGCTGGTTTTTAGGGTGAGCTGTTTTCCATCCACCAGCATCAGGAGATGGCAGCGACCTTCGGTCCCGACGTGCAGCTTGACATCAGCGTTCAGCGTGATGCGGTGGATGGAATAAAAGTGTTCGGGGTGGGTGGGTAAGAGTTCGAGGTTGTGGATTGGGTCGGATTTTAATAGTTGCGGCTTGGAGACAAGTTCCTCTTTTACCTTTTCGCCTTTCCGGCTGAAGTCCAAATTGTGAAAGGCGTGTTCGATATTGATGGGGCGCGGCATTCCGTCGAGGTCCAGCCGCATCCAATCGTACATCTTGAAGGTGAAAATATAGGGTGTCGCGCTGATCTCGAGCACGAGGTTATTGATGCCGCTGCCGTGGATGGTTTGGTTGGGGATAAGAAAGAGGTCATGTTTGTGGGCGGGCAGGCATTGCACATATTCTTCGATATCGATCGCCTGGTTGGCCGCCTGGCTTTCTTCCAGGGCCTGGCGGAAGGCTGTCGGATCGATGTCTTCGTTAAAACCCAGATAGACCCCGGCTCCGGGTTTACAGTCCAGGATGTAATAGGTCTCGTCCTGCGTGATGTTCTCGCCGAAATGTTTTTTGATATAGGGTAGGGAGGGATGGCATTGAATGGAGAGGTTGCCGCCGCCAAAGGTGTCCAGGAAGTCGAATCGGATGGGGAATTCTTCGCCGAATTTGTCCGCGTCCACGCCGAGGACTGCTTTTGATTCGTATTGCATGAGCCAGTCGAAGGCGATCTCCAGCAGGAGGCCGTCGCTTTCGAAGATGATGCCGTTCTCCGGGGCGATGAGTTCGAAGCTCCACGCGTAGTTGACCTCTTCTTTGGTGAGGGCCGGGATATGTTGTTTCATCCATTGGCCGCCCCAGACGCCCGGTTCGAACCAGGGGCGGGGGCGGAGGAGGTTATAGGCCATGGATTGCAGGCCGCGGCGGAGATCTTCCGTTTTTGTCCAGTTGGGGTTGCCTTCGTGTTGGCCGTCGACGATGATCGCGATCTTGTCCGCGATGGTGCGCCGATGCGTGTTGAGGATGGGCCAGTCGACGAAGTAGCTGCGTTTATAGGAAGCTGAACCGCTCGACGCCCCGTCACTTGTCGCACCATTCCGCACCGAACCAAGATTCGTTGCACTGCCGGCGCGCATACGGAACTGGATCTCGTTCTTGGGTAGATCGAAGTAGACGATCGGCGCATCCCAGGCCGCCAGCCCCGCACCCGCACCCGCCAATATGGCGATCGTATTTTGCCGGTCCTCCGGCGCCCATTCCATCAACTCTTCCTGGAAAAGATCGGTCATCGTCAGCGTCGTCTTCGTTCCCCACACCGATCCCTCCGTGCCGAGGAAGGGTTTGACCAACTTGTTTATTTCTTCTTCGGATTTCAACCAGGCTCGGGTCTCATACCAGAGCACCTTCGCCCCCGCATTACGCAAGGTCCCGCAAAGCCGCTCGCGAACCAGGTTCCAGTCGATACCTGCGTAACCGTCGAGCCGGGCGCCTTTTTGTTGAATGATCCATTGAGCAAGACTGTCGTAGCCATCCACGATCCGGCCGCCGCCCAGGGATTCAAAGGGATAAATATTGTATACGTCGGCCGGCTGGGGTGCGAAATGCTTTGGCAGTTGTGGCTGACGGGTTTTGCGAGCGGGAATGGCGGATAGCGGGTGATTGCCGAGGCTTGCCGCGCCGGCGATCGCGATATGTTCGGTGTTGGTGGTGACCATGATGGGTACGTCGAGGTGGAGTTCTTGTTTGAAGAGGTCAAATGCCTGGGAGATGCTACCGCCAATGACCAGCGCATCGGCTTCGAAGCGGTTGATCCAGGAACTGATGACGGTGTTGAGGTTTTTGCCAAACTCTCTAAAGGCGTTTGCGGCTTTTGGTTCCTTGAGCGCTCGTTGCGCGATCTCCTTTACATCTTCCGCGGGACAGGTCTTTAGCAACCAGCGGGCCGAGATATAGTCTTCGGCGATGCCGTCCTTGAACGGGAAATTATAAAGGTAACCGTTGGGGGGAACGCCGGGGCCGGCAATGAGCAGTTGTTGGTCTTCGATAAAGCAGGCGCCGAATCCGGTGCCCAGCGTGATGGCGATGACCTTGCGGTATTTCCTTGCGGCGCCGGATCGGGCTTCACCAAGTCCGAAGCAGGCGGCATCGTTCTCGAAGCAGATGGGGATGACCATGTTTGTGATGCGGTCGCGGAGGGCTTCGCGGATGTTTATGCCATAGATGCTTTCGTATTTGTTCAGTCCCCGGATCATCGAGACGCCATTGGGATAATCGAAGGGCCCCGGCATCGCGATGCCGATGCTGGAGACCGGTTGCGCAGATGAGGTCAGTCCTGTAACTGCATTGATCAGGGCCGCCCAGGTATCCAGCAGGGTATGAGCATCCGCGGTTGGGGCCACCGGCAGGCGGCGGTAGGTGTCTTTCAGCGGTTGGCCATCGAGCGTCAGCGCGGCGGAGATATGGGTGCCGCCGATGTCGACTCCACAAGCAATTGTATTGGTATGTTTAGACATAGTTTGACTCGTAAAATCTTACATATATGTATGTATGTTTGAACATATGCCGACCGGGCAAAAAAAATGGTCCCTTTCGGGACGGACCGGGCTCGTCGGTCGGGGTACGGTTAAAAGCTTCCTTTTTTTATGTCGATGCTATAGGTGAACTTATCGCTCCGGTAATAGCCGATATTGTATTCTACCGGGCGATCGCCCACGTCATAGACGAAGCGTTCCCGGAACAGCACCGGGAAATTCCCTTCCACCTTTAGCTTCCGGCCCATCGATCCCGCGGCGCGCGCGCTGATATTCTCGCTGCTGCGCTGGACCACGACGCCGTAGTGTTCTTCTAGCATGGGGTACAGGGGGCGATCGAAATCGTCATTTTCAGTAATCCCGATCCGCGGATGGAACCAACTCTCAAAGTACACCATCGGTTCGCCCGACTCCTCGCCCTTCAGCTTCGACAACTTCAGGATCTTTTTGTCAGCGTCGAGGTGGAAGAAATTGCGGATCGTCTCGTTCACCGTCACCCATTCTATCCGGAGCTGTAAATTGGTGACCACAATGCCTTTCTCCTGCATCTCCTGTGTGAAACTGTACCAGTGGTCCAGGCCGGTCATCAGGCCCTTCTTGTTCGCCACCTTGGTGCCCACGCCTTTTTTGCGGACGATGAGGCCCTCGTTCTCCAGCTTGTTGGTCGCCTGGCGGATCGTGTTTCGCGAGACGCCGAGCCGGTTGGCGAGCTCCACCTCTTTTGGAAGGAAGGCGCCTTTCCGGTATTTATCCATGACGATCAGTTTGCGGAGGTGGTCTTCCACCTGCACATGGAGGGGCAGCTTACTTTTATGGTCAATCAAGTCTTCTCTTGTTAGAATGTTCAGACATATAAAGTTTGCTCGAAAAATCGGGATCGCAAAATTTTTCTTTGTGTAATTTAGGATACCTAAACATTATTCCATGGATATTACGCGTTTGCAGGGGCATTTGCCGGCCGCAGTCTATACGCAGCTGCCCGCCACCATCGATGCCTTCGTCATTGATGACGAACTCAAGCTCGCGCACTTCCTCGGTCAGTGCGACTACGAGAGCGAACAATTCACCGCGACCACCGAGGACCTCAACTACAGTGTCCAGGCCTTGTTAAGGGTCTTCGGAAAATATTTCAATGCCGACTCGGCAGCCACTTATGCCCGCCAGCCGGAAAAGATCGGCGATCGTGTCTACGCTAACCGGATGGGCAACGGCGATGAGGCCAGTGGTGACGGGTTTCGCTATCGCGGCCGCGGGTATATCCAGCTCACCGGGAAGGTCAACTACAAGGCTTTTGGCGGACACATCGGTCAGGATTTGGTGAGTAATCCTGATCTTGTGTCGACGACGTATGCGTTGGAATCCGCGGCGTATTATTTCCAGAGCCGGGATCTGTTTGCGGTGTGTGAACGGGGTGCTGATAATGCGACCGTGACGGCGGTGACGCGGGTCGTCAATGGCGGAACCAATGGGCTTGCCGCGCGGATCACGGCATTCAATAAATATTATGGGATCTTAACGGCCTGATAAAAAATAACCATGAAAAAATTAACCAGGGCTACAATTGTTTCTTTGTTGTTCGCGGTGCTATTCAGCGCAGGCGCCCTCGCTCAGGCCCCGCGGGTCCTCACCGGCCAGGGGTTGAAGAAATTAAGCGTCTTCATCGGCACCTGGAAGGCCGAAAGCCTGGTCGATGCCGCGCATCCCGATAAGATCTCGGCCGTCTACACCTGCCAGTGGAGTTCCAACGGGCGGTACCTGGTGGCAGATCAACTCGTCAACAACAACGGTAAGGAGACGAACAATCTGTCCATCTACAATTACAATGCTGACAAAGACGACTACACGCTTTCGCTGGTTGGCATTGCGGGGATGCAACCCTTTAGTATCAGTGTGGTCGCAAAGGGAGATACCTTGTTTTACAACAGCGAGTATGAAAATAACGGCAAGAAAATGTACAACAGGACCCTGAACATCTTTTCTTCGGCTACGGCCTATGTTTATAAGATCCAGTCCTCGGCGGACGGCGTCAATTGGCGGACGGATGGCGAGGGCAGCGCCAGAAAACTAAAATAAAAGCGGACAGCGATCAAACCTGTTGTGGCAATCGCGACAATCGCTCATCCACCACAACCGTCCGGGTGAGGGTATCGTGCCAGGGGCGTGGAGGAGAGCCCAGCGCCGAAAGCGGTTCAAAGGGGATGATGCGCGAGATGGCGCGACGGAATGCCGTCAGTGTAGAAATGCGGGTGCCATCCTCATTTACGGCTCGTGTGCCTGTCTTGAGGACGCCGGTGAATATTAGGATAGTCTGAAAGAGGATACGAAAAATGAAATAGAAAACAATATCCATAATATAGTTGCCGAATCGGGTCCAGCCACCGGCCGGAACCAGTGTAAAATCAGCATCATCCAGAATAGAATCGTTGTAGTTCGGAGTATTTTCCATATTTATGTGGGGCGGTCTCTTTTCTGACTTCGATCGGCGACGACTAACGTTTCCGACAGCCGGTCGTGCCAGGGATAAGGCGGTTTGTGCGGAACAGCCGAGAAGACCTCCAGGGGGATACACCGGCAAAGGGACCGGAGAAATGCATCCGCAAACCCGGCGCGGTCGCCGTTCTTTTGTATGACCCGTGTCCTCGTCAGCAATTTTCCGATCGACCGGCCGCCGGTCATTCCTTCGACAAGCGTAAAATACAGGACATAGATCACCAACGCCCAGAGAAGACGTTCGACTACGACGATCATATTGCCGTCGCCGGCGCCTTCGTCCCAAACTCGAAGCAGCCTGATCAACTCCAACAGTCTCCAGGCAGGTATGAGCAAAAGAAAGAACAACAGGTGATCGACCAGGAAATTCACGACGCGCCGACCCACATCCGCCAAATCGAAAGCGGGGGCGGATTCTTCGATGGGCTTGGCCGACCCTGTTGGATCGATTGGTTTGGCGGGTTCGCTGGTGGCTTCGGTGCTGCTCATATTAGGAGACTTTATCCCTCCGCAAAAAACTTATGAAAATACGGGATCGTCTCAATCCCATTATAAAAATTCGCGAGATCGAATTTCTCATTCGGACTATGCAGGTTATCGCTGTCGAGCCCAAATCCCATAAAAACGATCTTCACCCCAAGGTGCTTTTCAAACAGCGCGCAGATCGGAATACTTCCCCCTCCGCGAACAGGGATCGGCGCCTTGCCGAACGTCGCCTCGATGGCCCGGGCCGCCGCCTGATAGGCCTTGCTGTCGATCGGCGTCATATAAGGCTCGCCGCCATGATGCTCTTCGGCCTTGACGGTGACGCCGGCGGGAGCGATCTGCCGGAAATAATTCAGCAACTTCTCCGTGATCACCGTCGCCGACTGGTTCGGCACCAGGCGCGCGGAGATCTTGGCATAGGCCTTTGACGGGAGGACGGTCTTAGCGCCTTCGCCTGTGTAGCCGCCCCAGATGCCGTTGAGTTCGAGCGTCGGCCGGATGCCGGTGCGTTCGTTGGTCGTATACCCCTTCTCGCCCCGCAGCTCTTTCACGCCCAGGTCCTTTTTGTATTCGGCCTCGTCATAGGGCGCGGCAGCCATGAGCTTGCGCTCGGCGGGCGACGCTTCGACCACATCGTCATAAAATCCGGGTATCGTAATATGATTGTTCTCGTCGTGGCAGGACGCGATCATTTTTGCCAGCATCGTGATGGGATTGGCGACCGCGCCGCCGTAGACGCCACTGTGCAGATCGCGATTAGGTCCCGTGACCTCTACTTCGATGTAGGAAAGGCCGCGAACCCCGATATCGATCGACGGGGTGTCTAGACTGAGCATCGCTGTATCGCTGATGAGGATGACATCGGACTTCAGTAGCTCTTTGTTCGAGCTGACGAATTTTGCCAGGTTGGGGCTGCCGATCTCTTCTTCGCCCTCGATAATGAACTTGACGTTCGTCGGCAGCGTCTTTGTCTGGATCATGGTTTCGAAGGCCTTCACGTGCATATAGAACTGCCCTTTGTCATCCGCCGATCCGCGTGCGAAGATCTTCCCATCCTTGATCACGGGCTCGAACGGTCCGCTATGCCAGAGGTCCAGCGGGTCTGCGGGTTGTACGTCGTAGTGGCCGTACACCAGGACCGTCGGTTTGCTCTTGTCGATGATCTTCTCGCCGTAAACCACGGGATGCCCTTCGGTGGGATAGATCTCCGCCTTATCGACGCCGGCTTCGAGCAGCCGCTGTTTGACGGCTTCGGCGCATTTCAGCATGTCGGGTTTATGCTCGCTCCGCGCGCTGATGGAGGGGATGCGAAGGAGTTCGAGCAGTTCGTCGAGAAAGCGGGCCTTATTTTTTTCCTGGTATTCTTTCCATGTAGACATAGGCAGCAAATATAGGATTTTCACCGCGCAGCCGCAATCATGAAGGCCGGGAAACACCCATTTTTATGTCGGCAAAAGCGGGATTTCTTAATGTAGGTTAAGTCCACATCTTAACCTTGATTATTCGGCCGGCGGCGCTACAAGCCGAACTTTGTTCTTCTTCTAATCAGCTTAAATGATAAAATTATGAGTACACTCACACAACCTACAGCTTCGCAAGTCGCGGATTATCAGACCGACCAACATCTGTCTCCCGGCGTGATCGATTTTCTGAAGATCGTCAACGCGCCCGGTGGCAAGCCCGTGGAAAGCCTGCCGAAACTCGCGGCCCGGCAGGTGCTTATCGATGCTCAAAAGGCCTTCAATGTGGACTATTCGGGAATAGAAGAGGATGAAAAAGAGATAGAGTCGGACGGCTTCAAGCTCAAGCTGAATCTTGTCCGGCCCGCAGGTGCAAAAGGCGTATTGCCCGTGTTTATCTTCATCCATGGCGGTGGCTGGATCCTCGGGGACTACCCCACTCACCGGCGCCTCGTCCGCGATCTGGTAGTCGAATCCGGTTTTGTGGCTGCTTTTGTCAACTACACGCCTTCGCCCGAAGCACAGTATCCGCAGGCCATCAATGAGATCTATGCCGCGACCAAATGGGTGGCCGCGCACGGCAAGGAGATCAATGTCGATGGCAGCAAACTCGCCGTCGTGGGGAATAGTGTCGGCGGGAACATGACCGGCGTCACCGCGCTGATGGCCAAAGAAAAGAATGGCCCGAAGATCGGCGTGCAGATCCTGATGTGGCCCGTAGCCGACGCCACCTTCAAACAGGACTCCTACTCTCAGTTTGGCGCCGATCGCTTCCTGACCACCCCCCTCATGAAATGGATGTGGGATCAGTACACCACCGACCTCGAGGCACGCAAGGAAGTGCATGCTTCGCTGCTCAATGCTTCGGCTGATCAGCTCCGTGGACTGCCTCCTGCCCTGATCCAGGTGGCGGAGAACGATATTCTGCGCGATGAAGGGGAGGCTTATGGCCGCAAGCTGGCCGAGGCCGGCGTTACGGTGACAACCGTCAGGTATAATGGAATGATCCATGATTGGGGAATGCTCAATGGATTGGCGGGCGAGCCGGCTACGAAGTCGCTGGTGCGGCATGCGGCGGCCGAGCTGAAACATTATTTGGGATAAATCCTATTTTAGAGGCGGCGCTTAACCGGTGCCGCCTTTTTTTATGAAAAAAATCGGTGTCTTTAGCCTTCTGATCACGTTCATCGCCGGTTTCACCGACACCACCACCTTTGTCGCTGCCGACAAACTCTTCTCCGCGCATGTCACGGGCAATTTCATCGTGCTCGCTTACGATCTGATCCGTGGCGCCGACCGCAGCGCGTATATCAAGCTGCTGGCCGTTCCCGTATTCGTGACCGCAGCGATGCTCGCGGCCTGGCATGACCGTAAGCATCGACCCGTCCGGCTGCTGCGCCTCGAGGGATGCCTGCTTTTATCGGCCGCGGGGCTCAGCCTCGTGATCCAACCAACCTTTCCCGCCGCCATGCTGATCGTCGCGGCAATGGCCATCCAGAACGCCTTTGGACGACTCTATCCTGAGCTGACCTGGAGCACCACGACCGTAATGACAGGCAATACGACCACGGCGGCGGTGTCTTTTATCCAGGGTTTTACAGCCAGGCCCCGGGACCCGGTGAAACTGACCCTGAGCCGGCAGATCCTGATCATGGCGGGAGTATTCCTCTCGGGTTGTATTTGCGGTGGCCTGCTGGCGGCGCATTTTGGACTGGTCGTTATCGGACTGCCGGGAGTGCTGGTGTTATTGGCTGGCGCGTTGGTTGCCCCTGGTACCGCGAAAGATCACCACTCCTAGGCGATGTCGATGCTATACACGAGCTTTTCGCGATGCTCGAACTCCTCGGTGCTTTTAAAATGGAAGCCGAGTTTTATCAACAACTTGATGGAAGAGGTATTGTCCGGGAATGCCACTGCATAGAGCCGGGGGTAATGCGATTCCGTCCGGAGATAGTGCAACACGGCCGAAGCAGCCTCCAGGGCATACCCTTTTCCACTAAAGGCAGGTAGGAACGCAAAACCAAGATCTGGAAATTCGAGAAAATCGCGCTGGACCAGGCTAATGACCCCGATCGGCACCGGCTCATCCGGAAGGCAGACTGTCCAATAGTTTATCGCCGGATTTTCATTGATCTTATTGATATAGGCATGTGCCTCCGCCTCGTTGCGGACATTCCGGTCGCCGATGAACTGCAGCCAGCCCGGAGTGTTGAGCAGTTGATGAATGAATGCCGCATGATCCGTCGTCAATGCGGCGAGCGTCAGGCGCTCGGTTTTGAAGTTGGTCTGTATCAGGGTCTTCTCTTTTCGGGAAGATAGGCAGAATTCGGTCATGCCCGGAAAAAAAGCCATAATTTGCCTCACCCAACCGGCAAATGCATGGCAAAGGAGAAGATACCTGTTTATGATATTGCGAATCTCGCGGCGCGGACGGACAGACCTGCCTTTCTCCCTGGCCTATCCGTGGAATTCATGATCGAATCCTTCGGGCCCTACCTCGGGCGCCAATCCCCGCACCTGCATCATCCCCACCGCCACAGCTTTTATCATTTGGTCTGCTTCACCCGCGGCAAGGGTTCCCACAACATCGACTTTACTCAATTTCCTGTAAGGTCCGGGCAGATCTACTTCATGATCCCCGGCCAGGTCCACAGCTGGAATTTTGCCGGCCAGCCTTCCGGCTATGTGATCAATTTTTCGGAAAGCTTTTTAAAAAACTTTTTGCTCAACCCCACCTACCTGGAGAAATTCTCCTTCTTCAGCGGCAATGCGGCCGACTCGGTCGTGCAAATGGGGCGGCCCGTGCAGGAGAGGGTCCTGGCCTTGCTGGAGGAAATGCTCGCCCGCTACCGGGACAAGAGTGATGTCGATCTGTTGCGCGCCGAGTTGGTGCAGCTCTTTTTGTTGGTGCAGTCCAGCGTTGTGGCGAGAATAAAAAATGAGGCGCCGGTTGTGACACAAAAGCAGCAGGTGTTGGGAAGCTTTCGAAAATTATTGGAGCAGCATTACCGGGAGAAACGATTGCCGAGTGAGTATGCGGCGATGTTGTACATGACGCCGAACCATTTGAATACGATCAGCCGGGATCTCCTGGGTCGTAGCGCCGGCGAAGTCATCCGCGATCGCATCCTGCTCGAAGCAAAGCGCCTGCTCACCAATGCCGGAATGACGGGCTCCGAGATCGCGTATGAGTTGAATTTCCAGGACAATAGTTACTTCAACCGGTTTTTTAAAAAATACGAAGGGGTAACCCCGGAGGAATTCCGGCGCCAGCATCGGGTCGTTCAGGCCTAATTCATTCTACGATACATTCCGCGCCGCATCTTACTCAAAAATTCGGGGGACACCCCGATAAAGCGGGCGATCTGCGTTTGGGTAAGCCGGGGGGCAAGGGTGGGGTAGCGGTCCAGGAAGGACGTGTAACGCTGTTCCGCGGTATGAGCAACAGAAGCGTGCCAGCGGGTTTGGAGGGTGATGAGGGATTGCTGGAGAAGGAGGCGGAAGAATCGCTCGAAGCGGGGGATGCGATCGAGCAGTTCGGTCTTGGCGCGGTAGTCGAGCAGGAGGAGCTCTGAGTCCTCGAGGGTCTCGATGAACATCAAGGAGGGCGTTTGGGCGGAGAAACTTTGCAGATCGCTAACCCAGGAGCCTTCGATGGCAAAGGAGAGATTGGTCTCGGCGCCGTCCTCGTCGCAATAGAAAACGCGGATACAACCTTTCACGATAAAGGCTTCAAAATTGCAGATCTCCCCTTCCTGCAGGAGCCAGGTGCGCTTTCGCACTCGCCGGTGTTTCAGCAGCGAATGGAAAAGCAGCCGTTCTTCCGCGCTCAGCGCAATACAGGTGGCGACGGCATCGTCGATGGTGCTGAACATATGCATCTGTTTGTAAGGTGAAAGATCGGGTTTGCCTTACAAAGCTATTGGATGCCGGCTAGCCGGAGTTATCTAAATCGGGGATTTTTTGGTATTTATCAGTGCGACCTGTCCTGGTCATCCATTCGGCAGCCCTGGTCACTCATTCGGCAGCCCCTCATCATTCCAGGTCTTTTCGCCCTTTTGCATCTTTTCGAGGTTCGACCGCAGGCTGGGCCGGTCATCCGCGGTGGAGATCGCCAGTGCCTTTTGCTCCCAGGCGATGGCATCGGTCCGCTTACCCATTTTGTAAAGGATGTTGGCGTAGGTGTCCATGAACATCGGATTGGGCTTGTCCTTAAAGGACCGCTTGCTCCAGTCAAGCGCGCCGGCGACGCAGTTCATGTCGCGGCAATTCTGAAATACGGTCACGGCATAACTGTTCAACTCGTCGGGCGTGGCATGTTCCCCGTATTTCTGCATATAGTCGAGGATCGCGGCCTGGAATTCCGGCCATTCTTTTACGTGTTGATAAAAGAGGACCTTGCTGAGCGCGACGACCTCTTCGGCCTCGGCGGGATATTTTGCCGCAAGGACCTGCTGGATGGCCGGCCAGTTGGGATCGCTGTTCTGATTCAGGCTGGGCACAACGTAGTCGCGGAAAAGGATATACCTGGCCAGACGATCGGCCCAGCCTGGTCCCATGATCTTGTCGGCCTCGGCGGAATGCTGGTAAAGCAATGCAAAACCGGGATCGGAAACATGTTTTGTGTAATATTTCAGGAGGTCCAGGCCGAAATAGGTATAAGGAGTTTTCTGGGTTGTCTGCCAGGCCTGAAAGGCAGCCAAGCCATTACCATTATCTTCGACCTTCAAGCATTGATAGGCCATTGCGCGCAGAAAACCACTGTCTCTTCGGCCACTATTGAAATCGAGCAGCTGGGTGTAATATTGATGGGACGGATCGAAGGAGCGTCGCACCGTCATAATGAATTTTGCAGTGGAGATCTCGCCGCCGATGATCTTGTGAACGATCCGGCCATTTGGAGCGAAGACGAGGAACGTGGGAAAAGCCTTAACTCCATATTGTTCCCTGATTCGATGGGCGTCGGCATACCATTGTCTGATCTCTTCATCATCCTTTGCCGTAGTATCCATCTGGATCTTTACACTGATGAACCGGCTATTGAAGAAATCGCCGGCCATTTGCGTTGGAAAGATCGTATAGCTCATGTATTTGCAAGGCCCGCACCAGGTGGCATAGCAATCGACGAAGATATATTTGTTCTCCACCGCGGCTTTCAGCTTGATGGCGGACCAGGAGAGTTTGTCCTCGAAACGGACCCCCTTTTCCCGATAGCTTTGCGCAGAGGCCAAATGAACGGATAGCGCGATGGCCCAGAACAGCAGGGCGGTGTGGATAAGGCGATACATGGTGCACGATTTTGGGCAATTTAGCCCACTGCACTGCAGGATCGCTTCGCCCGCCTGCCACTCATCAATTCCAGGTCTTCTCGCCTTTTTTCATCTTGTCGATGGTCTGTTGATAGGAGGCGCGTTCTTCCTTTTCGGATGCATCCACGGCCTTTTGCTCCCAGGCAATGGCGTCGTCCTTTTTGCCCATTTTATAGAGGATGTTGGCGTAGGTATCCATATAGCCCGCGACCGGTTTGTCCTTGAAGGAACGTTTGCTCCATTCGAGCGCTTCTTCGACACATTTCATGTCGGGACAGTTGCTGAACACGGCCCAGGCAAAATCATTCAGTTCGCCGGCGCTGGCATGTGCGCCATATTTCTGCATATAGGCGACGACGGTCGTCTGGAAATTCGGCCAGTCTCTTTTTCCTTCGTAGTAGTTGACCTTTCCGCGCGCGGTCACTTCTGCGGCCTGCGCGGGAAATTCGGCAGCGATCTTTGCCTCGACCGCCTTCCAGTCGGGCCCGTTAGCACCCGCGGCGCGCTGGGCCGGGATCACGTACTGGCGCAAAAGGATCGAGTTGACGATGGTCATCGATTTGCCCGTACCTAGGATCTTGTCGGCTTCCGCACCATGATGCAGGAAGATCGCGAAACCCGGATCGGTCGTACTGGACGTATAGTCTTGCAGCAGCTTCATCCCTGCCTCCGTATAAGGGCTTGGCTGGGCCGCCAGCCAGGCCTTGAAGACCGGTGCGCCATCCTGCAGATCGTAGTAGTCTTCCATGGATTGGAAGGCCAGTCGGTAAAGAAATGCAGTATCGCGACGGCCTGCTTCGAATTGCCGCAACTGCGTATAGAATTGTTTTGTCGTATCGAAGGATTCTTTGACCCCAGCGATGAATTTTCCCGCGTCCGGCGTGCTGCCGACAAGGCGATGGAGGGGCTGGCCGTCGGGTGTAAAGACGAGATAGGTCGGGAAGGCGCGGATGCCGTATTTTGTCATCAGCTCATGCGCATCGGCATACCAGCTTTTTACATGGTCATCGTCCTTTGCGGTAGTGTCCAGCTGGACTTCCACGCTGATAAATTTATCGTTGAAGTACGTGCCTGTTTCCTCCAGCGGGAAGATCTTCGTCCGCATGAACCGGCAGGGGCCGCACCAGGTGGTGAAACCATCCACGAAAATATACTTGTTTTCGCTTTTTGCCTTTGCCTGGATCTGCGCCCAGGAGAGCTGGTGCTCGAAACGGATCCCTTTGTCCGCGGAAGCCGCGGGGGCGGATGATTCCTGCGCGGTGGCAAGATGGACGGACAAGGCGATGGCCGAAAAAAGGAGGAAGGAGTGGAGAAGGCGGTACATAGGTGCGCTATTTTATACAATATAGCGCGCCCGGGCGGGATACGCAAAAAAAAAGGGATGAATGGGGGGCTATGGGAATTCGAGGTGCAGCTGCTCCTTCGGCGTCTTCGGGCTGCCGTGGCGCTTATTGGCGACGACGTTGGCGAGGGTCCATTCCACGCGCTCCTCAAAGGCATGCTTGCGGACCGTGCATTCTTCTTTTGTGCAGATGCGGCAGGCGAAGTCGAAGCAGGCGTCGGTGTGGACGAAGAATTCCATTGCCTCGCCGAAGCGGGACTTGATCAGGCTGGTGAGAGAGTCGACCTCCATATGCGCCTCGAGGACGTTGAGATACCATGGGACGGTTAAATGGCAGTCGACGTGCAGGAGGCCGCCGTATTTGATGACGCGCAGATTATGCAGATCGATCCAATTCTTCCGGCGATGCTGATTCACATAGCTGATCATGTCCTGCAGCAGCTGCATATCCGCCTCATCCATGATCCCCGCAACGCTTTTGCGGAGGATATGATAGCCCGTATAGAGAATGATGCCCGCGAAGATGATCGACACCACGCCGTCGATCCAGGTCAGCTTGGTGAACCAGATGATGACGAGACCGACAATGATCCCGATCGTGGACCAGGTATCCGACTGCAAGTGTTTGCCCCCGGCCTGCAGCGCCATGGAGTTGTTGCGCCGCCCGCGGCTGACGGAGATGGTCCCGACGATATAGTTGACCAGCGCCGTAAAACCCACGAGATAGATGCCTTTGTCCAGCTTCTGCAGGGCATGGGGATGGATGAACCCGACGATCGCCTCGTAAATGATGATGAGCCCCGCCATTACCACGAGTGCCCCTTCCACCGCGGCCGAGAGGAACTCCGCCTTCCCATGGCCATAGGGGTGATCCTCGTCGCGGGGTTTGGCCGCGACATGCAGGCTATAAAGCCCGATAAAGCCCGCGATTACGTTGACCGTACTCTCGAGTGCGTCCGTGAGGACAGCCGTACTTTGGGTCAGGTAATAGGCCGCCAGCTTCAGGAAGAAGAGAATAGTGCCGATGATGGCTACCCACCGCTGGATGGAGATATTTTCTTTGCTTTTATCCACGCGAACAAAGTTCTGATTTTCTTCGTCAAACGGAAATAAAATTCCTTGTTGAATAGCTGGGAATCGTTGAGCGCTTTATAGATCAGGAAGAGCCCGATGGGTGTCAGCACATACGTGGGCATCCACATCCCGGCAAAGGGGCTCAGCACCGCCTGGCCTACGAATTTTTTACCGAAGTTATTCAGCAGGAAAAAGATCACGAAGAAGATAACGGCAAAGACCAGCGGCATGCCGATCCCGCCCTTGCGGATGATGGATCCCAGCGGGGCGCCGATGAGGAACATGACGAGACAGGCCACAGCCATCGTTATCTTCTCGTGCCACGCTTCTTCATGCATGATCAGCTGATGCTCCTCGTTGCCCAGTAGCGCCACCGGCTGGAAGAGGGACACTTTGGAGGTGCTGATGATGTTGATGGTCCGGTCCATGACCGCCGACCGGACGCTGTCCGGCAGCATAGCTGCAAAGGTTGGATCGGGTGGCGCCTTGGCGACCCGGGCGGGCGGATAATAGGCGGCCTGGCCTGGGCCCGGACTTACGCCAGCGGCAGGCTGGGTGGCGACAGTACCGGTTGCACCGGGCGCGCCTGAACCGCCTTGCGCACCGGGTTTCTGGGTGCCTTTGCTACGTTCTTTTGCCAGGAGCTCCTGGGCCTTGCGGGTGGAATCCTCTTTCTTACGAAGCTCGGCCTGCGCCTTATCCGTCGAATCCTGGGCTTTGACCGCCAGCGTCCATTCGCGTTTTAGCGAATCCCGAACGCTATCGATGGGCAGCAGGTATTTGGAGGCTACCCGGTTCTTTTCTATCTGGTCCCAGCCGGTCGTGTCGAGAAAGGCGGGGAACTTGTAGCCCGAGCTTACGCCTTGTTCCGCTTGCTTGACGTAGCGGTTACGGACCTTTTTGATCGAGTCGATGGCCTGTCCCAGCTGCAGGACCGTTTTCATCTGGAAGTTTCCTTTGAATGTACTGTCGTCCGTCTTGTTCATCCGGAAGGAGGTCAGGTCCATCACTTTTTTGTAGGTCTTGAATTCCATGCGGATCAGCTCCGTGCCACTTGCAACGTTGCGGTCGCCGCGTTCTTCGTACCGCGAGCCGGTCTTGAGCGTAAAGATCAGGGCCTGTTTGTCGGGCGTGACGACCATCGTGCCGCTATCGGCAACGATCATGTTATCCTGTTTGCCGCCGTTGTTCTGTTCGTAGATGACCACGTTGCGGATGGTCGAGTCGTCGTTTTCCTTTTTACCGATCTTGATGACGAAGCCCTCGATCCTGTCAAAAAAGACACCTTCCTTGATATCGAAGGCCGGCTTTGACACGATGATATCGTATTTGAGGGTGTTCATCTTCAGATTCGCTATCGGCAGGATATTGTTGTTGAAGTAGAAGGCGATGAGGGTGATGACGCAGGACACGGCGAAGAGTGGGCGAAGGAACCGGAGCAGCGAGATGCCTGCCGATTTGATGGCGACCAGCTCATAGGTTTCGCCGAGGTTGCCCAGGGTCATGATGGAGGAAAGAAGGACCGCCAGCGGGAGGGCCAGCGGCACCACTGTGGCGGCGACATAGAGCAGGAGGCGCAGCACTGTTAAGGTGTCCAGACCCTTGCCTACGACGTCGTCGATGTACAGCCACATGAACTGGAGCACGAGCACGAAGAGCGTGATAAAGAATGTAGCGACAAAAGGCCCGATAAAGGCCTTGATGATGAGAATATCTAACTTTTTGAACAGACGGCTGAGCACTAGTGACTTATCTTTGGTGGTATGAGCAGCGCAAAGGTACATCTTTCCCCAGAGGAATGGAAGTTGGTGACTGATCCCCAGGTCATTTTAACGAAGAATTCGGTGATGGAGAAGGTCGTGGCCCTCCTGGCGGGGTTAAGTGATGAGTATCAAAAGGTATGGAAAGAGCAGGGTGCCTCCCCCAAGATCAGCCGGGGGGAGAATTACCGCGGCCTACCATGGGTCATGCTCGACTATCCGAGGTATTTTGGTCGGGAGGACGTTTTTGCGATCCGCACGATGTTCTGGTGGGGGCATGCTTTCAGCGTCACCCTGCATTTGAAGGGGCGGTATAAGGAGCTGTTCTTGCCGGTAGTCGAAAAGAATTGGGCCTTATTGGCAGCGGCCGGTTTTCACGTCGGTATCTCCGGAGACGAATGGCGCCACGAGCATGCGCCGGATAATTATGAAGCGGTGCTGGCTGCGACGGATGTGAACAAGCCGGGGGATTTCCTGAAACTTTCTTCGGCGGTTGGGCTTCACCGTTGGGAGGATGTGCCCGAGGAGTTGATGAGTATGTTCAAAACCCTGATAAGCGTGTTGTTTTAGCCGATAAGCGTGTCTGCGGTCGCTTGGCGGCGGGGTCATTAGTTCCCCAGCCGGTGGAAAAGATCTTTCACCTGGTAGCTCCAAAGCTGGCTCTGGTCCTTCACTTCACCCTTACCTGCAAAATCCTTGATCACGAGAATGGTCTGGTTGGTCACTTCGGATTTTTCGATGCGGAACTCGAAGAACTCTTCCGTCGGGGCTTCCACCCAATGAAAACGGATGAATTTTTCGAATTCACTTTCAGTCACTTCCGCTTTGTCGGTAGTGCCATTCCAGGAAAAGCTGAACACATTATCCCGTTCGTCTACTTTATCTGCAAACCACTCCTGCAAGCCTGCCGGGGTGCTTAAAAATTCGTATAAGATCGAGGGTGAACATCTGACCGGATACTCTAGCGTAAATTGTTGTTTCTTCGTCATTTTTGCATTTGAATCTTTGACTTCGGCTCCGGCACAATGATAAAAAAAAATTTCATCCATCAAAATTTTATTTCCGGCGAAAATTCCTATGGCAAATGGGTAGTTTTTAATCAAATTTTAACCTATAAGGACTGGTTATCAAGGTTTTGTTAAAAAAATTGGCCATGGCGTCCAAAATCGTTAAATTGCTGATCACATCTACACCGGAATCAGTTGACGACTTTTTGATACAAGAAAAGGATTATTTATTCGTTTTCACCTAAGATTAAGATTATTTAAGCTAAAATTTGAAAACCCCGCTTTGGGCGGCCTATTGAAAGTAGCCTTAAACCTAAAAAACCCTTTAAAGACCTCTGCCTATGAGCATGCGTCAACTGAAGATCACGAAGAGTATAACGAATCGTGAATCTCAGAGTTTAGAGAAGTACCTGCAGGAGATCGGGAAAGTAGAGTTGATCAGTCCCGAGGAAGAAGTCAAACTCGCCATTCGTATCAAGCAGGGAGATCAAAAAGCTCTTGATAAACTTACAAAAGCAAACCTACGCTTCGTCGTATCCGTAGCCAAACAGTATCAAAACCAGGGTCTGTCGCTGCCCGATCTCATCAATGAGGGCAACCTGGGATTGATAAAGGCCGCACAGAGATTTGACGAGACACGCGGCTTCAAATTCATCTCTTACGCCGTATGGTGGATCCGTCAGAGCATTCTTCAGGCGCTCGCCGAGCAATCACGGATCGTCAGACTGCCACTCAACAAAGTCGGTCTTACCAATCGGATCCAGAAAGCCTATTCCCAATTGGAGCAGGAGTTCGAGCGGGAACCTTCCGCCGAGGAACTGGCCGAAATTCTCGAGCTGGATATCGAAGAGGTCTCTTCGACGCTGGGAATCGCCGCGCGTCACGTGAGCATGGACACTCCCCTTTCCGAAGGTGAGGACAACACGCTGATCGACGTGCTGGAGAATCCCAATGCCGAGCTGGCCAATTCGAATATCGAGCACAAGGAGTCGCTGAAGCAGGAGATCGACCGTAGCCTCAAGACCCTGACCGAACGCCAAAAAGAAGTCATCTGCTTCTTCTTCGGCATCGGGGTGGACCATCCGATGAGCCTCGAGGATATCGGCGAGAAGTTCAACCTGACGCGCGAGCGGGTTCGCCAGATCAAGGATAAGGCGATCACGAAGTTGCGGAGTAATAGCCGGAGCAAGATGCTGCGGTCATACCTTGGAATCTAAATAAGAATATTTGAATAGAATAATACACTGAAATAGCTTAATTTTGTTGCCCCGAGAGTGAATGTAAAATGGTTACATTCACTTTTTTATTTCATTGATTTTCAAATTATTACGATATGTTCGAAAGCCTTTCCGAGCGGCTGGAGTCAGCGTTTAAACAGATAAAAGGCGAAGGCCGGATCACGGAACTGAACATTGCCGCCACCGTCAAGGACATCCGGCGGGCCCTGATCGATGCGGACGTCAACTTCAAGATCGCGAAGGAATTTACCGATACGGTAAGGACGAAAGCAGAGGGTCAGAAGGTGCTGACGGCCGTCAGCCCCGGCCAGCAGATGGTCAAGATCGTCAAGGACGAGCTGGTCGAACTCATGGGCGGCATCGAGAGCGAGCTGAACGCCAAGGGCAGCCCGGCGGTCATCCTGGTGGCCGGTTTGCAGGGTAGTGGTAAGACCACGTTCTCCGGCAAGCTGGCCAATTACCTCAAGGGCCGGAAAGGGCTATCCCCCATGCTCGTAGCGGACGATATTTACCGCCCTGCGGCTATCGAACAGCTGAAGGTACTCGGCGGGCAGATCGGCGTGGACGTATATAGCGAGCCCGAGAATAAAGATGCGGTCTCGATCGCGCAAAATGCGATAAAAGAGGCCCGCACCAAGAATAAAAACGTCGTTATCATCGATACCGCGGGGCGTCTGGCGATCGACGAGGCGATGATGCAGGAGGTGGCCGCCATCAAGGGCGCTGTCAATCCGCAGGAGATCCTCTTTGTAGTGGATAGCATGACCGGGCAGGATGCTGTGAATACGGCGAAGGCTTTTAACGATAAGCTGGACTTTACGGGGGTGGTGCTCACCAAGCTGGATGGCGACACCCGGGGTGGGGCGGCGCTGTCGATCAAGTATACGGTCAACAAGCCGATAAAATTTATCAGCAGCGGTGAGAAGATGGATACGCTGGATGTCTTCTACCCTGAGCGGATGGCGCAGCGGATCCTGGGAATGGGTGATATTACGACCCTTGTGGAGAAGGCTCAGGCGCAATTCGATGAGGCGGAGGCGAAGAAATTAGAGAAGAAGATCCGGAAGAATCAGTTCGATTTCGAGGATTTTATGCAGCAGTTGCAGCAGATAAAGAAAATGGGGAATTTGAAGGACCTGATGGGGATGATTCCGGGCGTTGGGAAGGCGATCAAGGACATCGACATCAGCGACGATGCGTTCAAGGGGATCGAGGCGATCATCCAATCGATGACGCCGTTCGAGCGGAATAATCCCGATGTGATCGACCAGAGCCGGCGGAAGCGGCTCGCAAAGGGTTGTGGAAAGGATATTGCGGATATCAACGCGTTCCTTAAACAGTTTGACCAGATGAAGCAGATGATGAAGATGATGAATAAGATGCCGGCCGGGATGGGTAAAATGATGGGGCGCCGCTAAACCCGGTTTTGGCGCAAAATTTGATAAAATCGCTACGAATCCAACAATTTGAACTGGGTTCCACCCGGTTTAGCGCAATTTTCTGGGGGTAATGTTAAAGATTCGGGCCGCTGGTAAAAAATTGGCTGCAACATTCGCTCTTTAAAAGCACAAGTATTATTTTTGAAATGTGATACGGGAGCATTAGTTTTGCAATCCCAAAAGTTGAAAAGGTAACCTTATTTGTTCACGCATTTAAATTTCTATTTAAGATGCCAGTTAAAATCAGACTGCAACGCCATGGGTCTAAGAAGCGGCCATTCTACTTCATCGTAGTCGCCGATGCCCGTGCGCCCAGGGATGGTAAATTCATCCAAAAGATCGGTACGTACAATCCATTGACAGTTCCTGCTTCCGTCCAGCTCGACCGCCAGAAGGCGCTCGATTGGCTGCACAAGGGTGCTCAGCCGACGGATACCGTACGTCGTATTCTCTCTTACAAAGGTGTTCTCTATCTGAAGCACCTGTTGCGTGGTGTCAAGTTAGGGTTATTCGATGACGCGGCTGCGATGGAGAAATTTCAGAAGTGGCATGGCGAGCACGAGGCCCAGATGAAGAAGCGCCAGGAAGAGAACAAGAAGTCCCGCCCCGGCGGACCCCGTCGTGGTCCCGGTGGTCCTGGGATGAGAAGGGTTGAACGGCCCGAGCGTAGAGCTGAAGGTGGAGCGCCTACGGCGTCTGCTGAAGCGTAGATTGTGCCGATCGCTTAAATGTTTAAATTCCAACAGGAGGTTCGCGCCTCCTGTTTTTTTTATGAATACGCGCCTTTGCGGCGCGCTAGCGTATGGCAGAGAATTATAGAAATATCGGAAAGCTCGTCGCCGTGCATGGCCTGCAGGGCGAGCTGGTATTGTTGCACCGACTGGGGCGCAAGACGAGTCTGAAAGGATTGAAGACCTTGTTCCTCGAGGAGCGGAAGGATGAGATGCTGCCGTGGTTTATCGAGGGGACGCGCGTCAAAAGCGACGAAGAGCTCTTTGTGAAGTTGGAGGGGCTCGACACGAAGGAGGCGGCGCGGCGCGTGGTGCAGAAGGAAGTTTGGTTGACCGAAAAGGACTTCGAACATTTTGCGGGCAAGTCGGCGCCTATTTCCATGGTCGGCTTTCGCCTGCTCGATGGCGGCCGCGACCTCGGCGAGATCCTCGAAGTGATCGAGCAGCCGCACCAGGTGTTGTGTAGAATTGATTTAGACGGCAAGGAGGCATTGATCCCGGTGCATGAGCAGACGCTACGCAAGGTGGATCAGCGCAAGCGCGAAGTGCATGTCGAGTTGCCGGATGGGTTGTTGGATGTTTATCGTTAGGGCAAGGGAATGTCCGGAGGTCGCACCTGGTGCAAGTCCCAAAGCATTTGGTATAGGGCCTCGAGACCGAGGGTTCCATTCATACCCCAGTCTGAGATCGTCTTCTTTTTACCATGATCATAGGTTATTTCCAGGGTGCATTCCGGCTGGTCGGCGGGATCGACCCCCTTATTCCCGCTTTTTGCCCCGCGCATTATTCGAGCGAATTACCGCGAGCGCGCTATCCACATTATAATCAGCCTTGATCAAATTATAATTCTCCCAATACGCATCCCCTTTGGCGTCGGCGTTCGCCTTTAATTGATTTTCGATCGTCCGCGCATTGTCCAGTTTATTCCCAGCGCGCGAGAAAGCGACGAAGCCGGTGTCGATGCGGGTGATCAGGCAGTTGACCCGGATTCGGAGGGTGTCGTAGTCGACAGGTCGCTTTCCGTCGATGTAGCTGTGAATGCCTCCCGTGAGGAAGGTCTGATGCAGATAATATTTACCGCCATAACGCTTGTACCGGATGATGATCCCGACATCGGTTTGATCGTTGTGGGCGGGGCCGCCTGTGCGCCGCTGGTAAGACAAGCCTTTTGGACTGATGCCATAGTCGAAGCAAAGAAAGGCCATGGAAGCCGTGTCGATGATGATCCGGCCTTTGTACAGGGGGCGGACAATGCCATCTTTTTGATCAAAGCGAATTTCGTAAGCCGGCCGACCCTCATAGTCGATGACCCCGCCGTACGTGAACTGATGGTCATTGTGGCCTTCATCGCCGAGGATCTGAGTTTGGTGGATTCGGGAGATCATGTCCCGATTCATTATGTCATCCGGCCTAAATCCCATCGACCAGGACTGGCCGTCCATCGCGGTCAGGTCTTTGTCGTTGCGGCCGCGGATCAGCCGGAACTGCATGTCCTCGCGACGATTGTCAGGCGAGTAGAGGGTGAACAGCGCCTCCGAGATGCCGATGATATGTTTGGGATGGGGTAACGTTGAGGTCGATCGGTAAAAGCCTGTGAGCACGAAGGGTCTGTTGGGGTAGTTTTCGGGAACCCTGTCGATGGCCTGTTGGATCAAGGCCCAGCCATCGGGAGGTCGTACGGTGATATCGGCTAATTCCGTTGGGGCTTGTTGGAGGCGAAGCGTCGCGCCGCCTTTAGTCGCACCGGGCCCCGGCCCGAGATTGCCGGCCGGCAGGGCGAGGTTGTGATAGCCGACATGCGTGATAAAGACCGAGTCGTTTTGGCGGGAGACGGGGATCTTGAAGATAAACCACCCTTCTTCATTGGAAAGAGTGGAGATCTCGCCCGTGCTGAGCGCGATGGTTGCATAGGCAATGGGCTCGCCGGTGGACGCGTCAAGGATGGTGCCTGTGAGTGTGATGACCGGTTCGTCCTGGGAACGGGCTGATAGTGCGGATAGGAGGATAAGAGCGGCAACGATTCGTTTCATGCGGACATGAATGCAGGAATCGCGACGCGGGTTGCCTGGCGCCTCAGGCACCCCGATGGGAAGCGGGCCGGCCGCCCGCCAAATACACAGTCCCTCCCGCCAAAAATGGAATCGCGCTTTCCGCGGAACGCCAAAACAATACATTGCCGAAAACACCCAGCATGAAATTCCTTCTGGTCCTGTTACTCGCCTTCGCCGGGCAGGCGGCGAGCGCCCAATTCGCCGGAAAGCTAACCTACAAGCTCGTCAACCCCAACGACATCTTGTACATGGTGTACTACCAAAATGGCAATGACGCCCGCGTCGACGCGCGGACTGTTTCGAAGGCCGATACGACGCAGGTCACCAGCACGCAGGACACCCTGCTCTTCGATATCGCGGGAAAGAAAACCACGCACCTCCAATACAAGAGCGGCAACGCCTATATCATGGTCAACACGGCCACCATGACGCTCCAGGCCATGGGTGGCAAGGGGGTGCCGCAGCAGCAACTATCCGTGCAGACCATCGGAACCGAGACCGTTGATGGCTATGCGTGTACCCACTATATCGTCGTAGGACAGATCGGCAGCTACACCAGCAAACGCGAGGTCTGGGTAACGACCAGCCTGGGGACGCCCGGCATCCAGGTCGCCGGCGGCTATCTGTACTGGACCCCCGATTTTCCGCAGGAGATAAAGCTGCTCGCCGCGGGTGGCGCGGGGGTGATCGTGCGAAGTAAGATCAGCAGTCCCGGCCTTACGATCCAGATGGATCTCATAGGCGTGGATACGAAGACCCCCGATGCGTCGCTGTTCAAGGTGCCGGCGCGGTATTCGATCGTCGACCGGACGCAGATGACGATGCCGAATTAGGCCGAAATGCGCGCAAGCCGCCTCGTCGCGGAGCCTACGGCCCCCGCCCCCCGCCCATTGCGAATGCCGCGTCCGCACCCTATCTTTACCCCCAAATCTTTTCCATGCCCCATTTCTACCCTGTTGAACCGTTGCGGCGACTGGCCGCCTATTCGGCCCTGTGTGTAATGATCTGGTTGACAGGCGTCCACTCCGCCAACGCCCAGCCCGTGATCACCTCCGTGAACCCCGCGACCGGGCCGGGCAAGATGCAGTTCATCATCACGGGGCATAACTTCTCGCCATATCCCTATTACAACACTGTCACCTTCGGAACGACCCAGGGCCTCGTCCTGTACGGTGGCACCGACACCCTGCGCGTACAGGCGCCAATGACCAGCTCCTACCAACCGATCAGCCTCGAGGTCAGCGGACTCACCGCCATCGCGGGTCAGTCCTACGACCAGACCTTCGGCAACGGCGGCGTACCCTTTACCAGCGCCTCGTTCAGTGGGCCGGTCAACTTCGCCACAGACGGTAACGATCTGTCTATAATCGATCTCAACCTCGACGGAAAACCCGACATCATCAGCACCGGCGGGGGCGTATCCTCCGGCTTCGCGATCCGCAGCTACTCCGTCCTCAGCAATAGCGGCGGCAGCGGAACCCTCGGCTTCAATCTTCTGCATTTTCCAACAACCACCAACGCCTATCGTACCGCAACCGCAGACCTGGACGCCGACACCTGGCCCGATCTGATCAGTTGGGACTCGGCCTCTGACGGTTCCAACGAGATCCGCTTCTTTCACAACGCCGGCCCCGGCGCGCACATTAATTTCGATGCCGGCACCGGATTCAAATATGGGAACAAGACCATCGAGCCAAAACAGCTCCTCCTCCGCGACTTCGATGGCGACGGTCTGCTCGATATCCTCACCGACGGCGCCAAAGTGGTCGGCAGCACCCTTCAATCCGCGATCATCGTCCTGCGCAACAACGGCTCCGCCGGTCATCCTTCGTTTGTCGACACCCTGGATATTATCCCCAACGCCGCTAATGGCTCTCCCGGCGACTACCAGGTCGCCGACCTCGACGGCGACGGCAAACCCGATCTGATCCTTGGCGAAGGGACCGATCTTTATTTCTTTCGCAATGTCAGTATAAAGGGCGCGATCGCTTTTGCCGCTCCGACCCTGATAGCGGGTACTACGGGAGCCGGCACCTATATTCAATTCGCGGATATCGATGGCGACGGCCGTCTCGACCTCGTCGGGGTGGATCAGAGCACCGATGTGATCCTGCATCTCAATACCAGCAGTGGGGGGAGTGTCTCATTCGGTCCGCAGGTTCTGCTCGTCACCGGCAATGGCGCCGACCCCGGCATCGCATTCGGCGACCTCGATGGCGATGGGAAGCCCGACCTCGTGATCGCCAATGGCGGTGAGAACTTTGCTTCCGTCTTCCGGAATGCCAGCACGCCCGGGCATATCTCGTTCGATACCCAGCTCAAGCTGACCACTACCGATGGAACGTATCCGCAAGCCCATCCTTACAATGCGTATATCACGGATTTAGATGGTGACCAGCGGCCCGAGATCATCATCAGCGATGGCATCGATCATCGCGTGACCGTGTTCCAAAATAAACTCGCCGCCGCTCCCGCGCCCAAGATCACCGCCGTCACGCCGGGTTCCGCGACAGCCGGCCAGACCGTCGGCATCAAGGGCACCAACTTCACCGGCGCGCTATATGTTAGTTTTGGTGGCGTGGCCGCAAATTCTTTCAAGCTCGAGGCGGCGGATTCGATCACCGCGGTTGTTGGCGCCGGGGCAAATGGCTACGTGGCTGTCACTACACCCGGTGGAAGCGATACGCTCCGAGCCTTCACCTATACGGCGCCGTTAAAACCCGTGCTTTCCGTATTTACTCCCACAACCGCCGCCACCGGCGACACCGTGCATCTCACCGGAAAACATTTTATCACCGCGCAGTCCGTTAGCTTTGGCGGCGTGGCCGCAACGTATCTCGGCGTCCTGAATGACAGCACGGTCATAGCTGTCGTCGGATCAGGCCGATCCGGATCTGTCAAAGTCACCACCCAGGCCGGTGCTGATTCCCTCGCCGGATTTGTCTACAACGCGCGACAGCCCGTCGTATATAGTTTTATTCCCACGAGCGGCAAGCCCCTGGACACCGTACTCGTCAAGGGGGCCGATTTCACTGGCACTCCCGGCGTCACCGGCGTTAGCTTTGGCGGCGTCGCCTCCCCGTATTTCCATGTGTTCAACGATAGTGTACTCTATGCGATCGTCAGCCCCAATGGCGCCAGCGGTGCGGTTTCCGTCACCAATGGTACGGTCAGCGGCTCGCTTGCCGGGTTCACGTTTATCCGGCCCGCCCCTACGGTACGTTCTTTTTATCCCAGCAGTGCGCACAGCGGCGACACCGTTGTCATCAGCGGATCGAATCTCACAGGTGCTACTATTGTCGAGTTTGGGGGTACGCACGCGGCGCGGTACGTTGTCGTGAATGATTCGGAGGTGGTCGCGACCGTCGGCAGTGGTGCGACGGGTGAAGTCGCGGTGTTCACGCCGAAGGGCAGTGATTCGATCGGCGTGTTCACTTATCTGGGTGCGGCGGATACGAGCCATCCCACGCCGCCCGATACGACCCGTCCTGTGAATCCGGCGGCCTTCAGGGTGCTTTATTTTCAGGCCCAACCGATCAATGGCGAGGCCGTGCTCTTCTGGGCCGCGCAACATGACAGCAGTATTCTCTCTTACACCATACAGGAGGGTAGCGACTCCACCGCCCTCACCGATATCGCCAGTGTAGGCTCCCGGCTTCATGGCGATACCTCGAGTTATATCTGGCCCGATAGGGAAGTGCGGACCGGCAAGGTCTGGTATCGGTTGATCGTCATCGATAGTGCCGGCCGCCGCGTCGACGGACCTTTTGTGTCTATCACCTTCGCCGCGACCCAGGCAACGGGCATCTTCCCCAACCCTGCCGTGGGGGTGATGACCGCGCTCGTGCCCAATACGACGGTGCAATCCCAGTTCGAGCTCGCCGACGCCAATGGCCGCGTGCTGATGGTCATACCCGTGAGCCCGGGGAATACCAGTGTGCAGGTCAGTCTCGCCGGACTTAATCCCGGGACGTACCGGCTCACCTGGAGTGATGGGCATCGCCGGACGACGAAGACGGTGTTGATCTTGAAATAGCGGCTAATTCCCCAGCGTCGCGCTGCCGTGCAGTTCGATATTCTTGCCGTTGGGACTTATCTTCAGCAATCCATCCAGATTTTGCAGGATGCGGAGGTCCTTTGCCGTGAGGTCCGCCGGATAGCTGCGACCCAGCGTCGGATTGCCCTGGCGGCTGCGGAACCAATAAAAGACCAGCGGTTCTGCAAGTGGCTGACCCATATCGGTGAGGGTGAGATCATTCAGGGTTTGTCCGTCCTTGCTGATGACCACGCGGAGGCCCGAGATCTGGTCGCCGGCGAAAGATATATTCGAGAAGCTCATATTGATGCCTTCCGCGGCGAGTCGGCGTTCGATGTCGCGGAGATTGTCTTTTTTCAGATCGGGCCGGACAACGAGATAGATGTCTGAGGGATCGCCCGGGGCTTGTGCTTTCAGGGAGGCGAAGACGAGGCACAGCGCGGTGAGGACCGGGAGAAAAAGGGCGTATTTTAATAATGCGCGTTTGTGGCTGGTGGTTTGATTCATCATGGCGATACGTTTTTTTAGATGTGATTGATTAAAGTGATTGGCGGTTCGGATAAGCAACGGCGTGGTCGTCAGTTGCAGGAGATGATACTGATATTCTTTCGGCTCTACGCCCGAGTTGAGTAGCACATGATCGGCGAGATATTCCAGGTTGAGTTTTGTTTCCTTGTTGAGTTGCCAGGCGACGGGATGGAACCAGGCCAGCGCTGCAAAGAATTCCATGAAAAGGATGTCGAGGGTGTGATACTGCAGCACGTGCACCTGTTCGTGAAGGAGGATATTGCGTCGCTGCGCCTCGGAGTGATCGCCCGGATGGAGGAAGATCCAGTGAAAGAAAGAAAAGGGCGGCGAGGGTTGGGGGAGATCGACGAGGGTATAGGTTTCGTTGCGGTGCCGGGGGTTGCTGCGGATGAGTTTCGCGAGGGCGATGATGGGGACGATTGCGCGGATGACAAAGAAGAGCAGGCCGAGGAGGTAGATATCCCGCAGCATCTCGGCGGGTGAAAGATAAAAAGGTTGGGTCGCATCCGCGGCAGGCGAAAGGGCGCCCTGCCCGGAGGCTGAGTGGACATCGTGTGCGGCCGGCGCAAGAACGTCCCACACCCTCGACAAGATCGACGGCTCCGGGGTAATGCGCAGGGCGCCCGTGGCAGTGAAATGGGGCGTGGAGGCGGATTCCGGCAGGAGGCGGCCCGTGGCTGGAAGAAGCAGGGCGGCCAATGCAATGCCGATCAGCACGAACCTGTTGAGTCGGTGGAAACTCGTCCGGCGGAGAAAGAGCCAGTAGATGAAGTAGAGTAGCGCCAGCGCGAGACTGGCCTGGAGGGCGTAAAGCATGTTATTTCTTTTTCTCGATCATTTTAATGATGTCGCGCAGTTCGTCCGGCGTGATCTCTTCTTCCTGCGCAAAAAACGCCACGGCATTCTTGATGGAATTGCCAAAGAGGCCCTTGAGCAGTGGCTTGACCACCTTTTGCTGATATTGGTGTTGGCTGATGGCGGCACTGTACCGATAGGTCGTGCCAAAGTCTTCGTATTTCAGAAAACCCTTGTCGCTGAGGCGGCGGAGCATCGTCGCCACGGTGTTGATATGCGGCTTGGGATTGGGCAGGGCTTCGCGCACCTCTTTCGCGAAAGCCTTTTCCATGCGCCAGATCACCGTCATGAGGGCCTCTTCCTTGGGGGAAAGTCGTTTCATGCCCTGAAGGTAAAACTAATGTTGTAATTATGCAACTACAATTGTAGTTAAATTTTTTATTCCGAGCGCAAGGCCTGGACGGGATTGGTCAGGGCGGCTTTTAGCGATTGGAATGACACAGTGATGATCGCGATCGCGAAGGTCGCCAGACCCGCCACTGCAAAGATCCACCATGGGAGGTCGGTGCGATAGGCAAAATCCTGTAGCCAGCGGTGCATGGCCCAGGCGGCGAGCGGGGTGGCGATGAGGAACGAGATGCCGACCAGCCGGGTGAATTCCCCCGAGAGCAGGCCCAAAATACCACGAGTCGACGCGCCGAGCACTTTGCGGATGCCGATCTCCTTCGTACGTCGCTCTGCGATAAAAGCGGCCAGGCCGAAAATGCCCATACACCCGATCACGAGCGCCAGCGCCGCGAAGACCAGCGCGATCTTCCCCACCTGCTCATCAGCCTTGTACATCTCGCTAAAGGCCTGATCCATGAACCGGTAATTGAACGGAGTGCTCGGGCTCATCGTCTTCCAGACCTCGCGGATGCGGTCCAGCGTCTGGGGCAAATGCGCGGCGCCGATCCGAAAGGCGACGGCCGAATGATCGGGCCATAATACATGCATGATTAACGGACCGACCGCCTGATGCATCGACTCATAGTTGAAATTCTTCACGACGCCGATGATGCGATGCGCGATCATCGAGTCTTTGCTATTCGTCCGATAGATGTACTTGCTGGTCGGGTCGCCGGGGCCCAGCATGGCGGCAACGGTTTCGTTGATGATCACCGCGGAAGAGTCGGTGGGCAGGGCAGCGGAATAATTGCGGCCTTTGATCAGTGTCATTCCCATGGTTGGCAGGTAGTCGTAGTCGACGCACCACCACTGGGTGTTGAAGGCGTTTTCGGCGTTGGAGACCGGTCCTTTAAAGACGTTATTGACATTGCGACCCGCATGGTTGACGGGGAGGAAACTCGTGATGGAGCCTTCCTGCACGCCGGGGAATTGGGTGATCTCCCGTTTGAAGGCGTGGATCTGGTTGCCGAGGACTTCCGTGCCGTCTACGATCAGCACCTGTTCCTTGTTAAAACCCAGATCGCGGTTGCGCATATAGCTTAGCTGGCGGTAGACCACCAACGTGCCGATCATCAGGATGATGCTGGTGGTGAACTGGAAGACGACGAGGACACTGCGGAGGCGTTCGCCGCCGCTGCCTGTCTTGAGTTTTCCTTTGAGTACCTCTATCGGCCGGAAGCCCGAGAGGAAGAAGGCGGGATAGGATCCGGCGAAGAGGCCCACGATGAGGGGTAGGGTGACGAGGAGGAGGATAAGGGTCGGGGAGAAGAGGTTACTATAGGGGATATGTTTGTCCGCGAGGCTGTTGAACAGCGGGAGGCCGAGCGCAGCGAGGCCGAGTGCCAGGATCAGACTGATCGTCACCAGCGCGACCGACTCCACGAGGAATTGCCGCATGAGTTGGGGGCGGCTCGTGCCGAGGACCTTGCGGATGCCGACCTCTCTCGCGCGGCCCGCGGAGCGGGCGGTAGTCAGGTTCATGAAGTTCACGCAGGCGATTAGCAGGATAAAGACGGCCACGATGGAAAAGATATAGACATATTGCAGGCTGCCGTTGGGTTCCAGCTCTTCGAGGGTGTGGCTGCGGAGGTGGATCTCCGTGAGGGGTTGGAAGAAGTACCTGATGCTGTTGCCCGACTTATTCCATTGCTCGATATTGTTGATGTTAAAGCTCTTGAGGCCGGGCAGCTCGTATTTGGCAAAATAGGGTTCGAAATTGCGGGCGACCGTATTCGGGTCGACGCCTTTTTTCAGCAGAACATAGGTGAAGAAGTTCATATTCCCCGGCTGGTTCCAGCCGTAGGCCAGGTCTTTCATGCCCAGCAGGAAATCGTAGTGGAAATGCGAGTTGGCCGGGATATCCGCGATGACCGCGCCTATTTTGTATGGGATGATCTCTTTTTCGCCGCGCATTTCGATGGTGCGGCCGGCGACCTTCGGGGTGCCGAAGTATTTCGTCGCGAAGGAGGCCGTCAGGACGATGGACCGGGGTTGCGTGAAGGCCGTGTGCGGATTGCCATCGACCGCCGGGAGGGTGAAGACATTGAAGAAGGTCGAGTCGACAAAGACGCCGCTGTTTTCGGGGATGAATTGGCTGCCCCTGCGGAAAAAGCGGGGGCCATCGGAATAGTTATAGATGCGGGTCATCTCTTCCACGCCGGCGAATTCCTTTTTCATGGCGGGACCCATGATATCCGAGGACTGGGCCATGTGGAGGTCCGCGCCGCCCCAGCGGGCGTCCAGGGCGACGCGATAGATCCGGTCCGCCTTCGCGTTATATCGGTCGTAACTGAGCTCATCGAGGACATAAAGGGCGATGAGCAGGAAACAGCCCAGCCCGATGGCCAGGCCGAGGAGGTTGATGCCGGAGAAAAGTTTGTTCCGCGACAGGTTCCGCCAGGTCGTGACGAGATAGTTTTTTAGCATAGCGCTCGATTTGAAGGTTGCAACGGCCAAAGCCCGGTGGTGTGCCGGGTTTTGAGTTGGACGAGCGAAGCGGGGGGAATGTTACAGCCCGGCGATCTTTACGTTAGAGACGAGGATATGCGCGGGGTTGTAGAAGTCCGCGCCGAACTTGAACGTGCTGTAAGTCCGGTCGTTTTCGAAGGCGTGGTTGATGTCGAAGGTCTTTTCCTGATTGATATAGACAAGGAGGCGCTCGCCCTGCTTGCGGAAGGCGAAGTGGTTGACCTTGCCGCCGCTGTTGAAGGCGCTGCTAATGACGTCGGTGTTCAGGTTCTTGCCCTTGCTTTCGACGTAGGCATAGCCCCGATCGTAAATTCTGAATTGCAAGTAGGGATTCGAGGGATAGCGATCGAAATTCCCATTGAGCGCGTCCTCGAAGTCGGTGACGAACGTTATGCTGTTCGCACTATTCGCGATGACAAGATCGAACTCCACGGTAAAATCCTTCGGCAGCCCGCCCTTGAGTTTGGGAATATACGTCCCCTTGCTGGAGAGGGAAAACCATTTGCCGGGATATTGCTGCAGCGTGACGACATCGCCGCTCGCGTCGGTGACCCATTTGGCCGGGAAATTGCCCTGGACGGTCGAGTCGAAGGCATCGAAGAAGAGCACGGTATTACCCGGGACGAAATCGTACGTGGAATTGATGGTGATATTCGTGCTGCTGTTGGAGGCGGCGGGTGCCGTCGGCTTCGCGGCTGTGGCGGTATCGGTCTTGTTCTTATTCTTCTTTTTGAAGAGGCTGCCTACTTTATTGATGGTATTGGTGGCCTTGTCGACGCTGTTGCTCGTCTGGTCGACGGCATTTTGGGAAAAACCTGCGAGGGATACGGTCAAAAGAAAGGCGGTAGCCGCTGCTGTGAGGAAAGGTTGGCGCATAGGTGTTTTTGTTAGGCCGTCAAAGGTAAGGGTATTTTGACGTGTACAAGTCCGTTAGTGCATTAAATATTTATTATGGTTTATATGTGAATAACTTATTCGCCGGCGGCTCTTCTTTTGGTTTTTCGGGGGCGTGCCGCCTCAATTAGAGAACAAAATTTATTTCCTATTACAAAGCTAATAATTTTAGTATATTTGGGCGCCGCCTGCGGGACCGGCTTTTCCCGTCGCAGTTAACAATGGGTTCGCAGCGATATATAGCGCATTTCGATCTCGATGCTTTCTTCGTAAGCGTCGAGTGCATCAACGACCCCTCGCTGAAGGGCAAACCCCTGCTCGTCGGCGGGCACAGCGACCGCGGCGTTGTAGCAGCCTGCAGTTATGAGGCGCGGAAATATGGCATCCACAGCGCCATGCCGATGAAGACCGCGCTCCGGCTTTGTCCGCATGCAACCGTCGTGGGCAACGCGCGTGGGGAGTACAGCAAGTATTCGCGGTGGGTGACCGAGATCATCGCGGCGAAAGCGCCGCTCTTCGAGAAGGCGTCGATCGATGAATTTTATCTGGACCTTAGTGGGATGGATCGGTTTTTCGACCCCTATCAATGGACGATCGCGTTACGCGACGAGATCATCGCCGCCACGACGCTGCCTATTTCTTTCGCGCTCGCGTCCAACAAAATGATCTCCAAGATCGCCACCCAGGAGGCAAAACCCAACGGCTATATCCAGGTGCCCAACGGTATGGAGCAGGAGTTCCTCGCGCCGTTGAAGGTCAACAAGATCCCCGGCGTCGGCGATCATACCTATCAGACGTTGCGCGAGATGGGGATCGAGACCATCCGCGACCTCAGCGAGCAGCCGGTCGAATTGCTGGAGCGGCGGTTTGGAAAATATGGGGCCGATCTGTGGGCCAAGTCGCGGGGCATCCACGACGGCGAAGTGATCCCTTATCATGAGGCCAAGTCGATCTCGACGGAGAATACGTTCGAGGAGAATAAGACCGATGTCGACTTCCTGATGGCCGAGCTCGTGCGCATGACGGAGCGGGTGGGCTATGAGTTGCGGCAGGATAACAAGACCGCCGGCTGTGTGGCCGTCAAGATCCGGTATGGGGATTTCGAGACGACGTCGCGGCAGGTGACGATCCCGTACACATTTTATGATGATGAGTTGATCGCCAAGGCGAAGGAGTTGTTCCATAAATTATGGCGGAAGGGAACACCGATCCGGCTGTTGGGGGTAAGGCTCAGCGAATTGACCGGGGAGGCGATCCAGACGAATCTGTTTCAGGATACGCGGAAGAAGAACGAGTTGTATAAGGCCATCGACGAGGTCAAGAATAAATGGGGCAAGGGCGCCGTGGTCAAGGCCGGAGGCCAGGCGGCGGATTCGGGGCGTGGGGAGGGAAAAGGTGGAGCGGAGGGTGGCGACAGGAAGTCGGTTTCGCGGTTTTTGCGGCGCGGAGAGCAGGAGGGGCCGCCGAAGAATGAATAAAATCGACCATGAAAATCACCACAGCATACACACGCGAGCAATTCGAAACAATGGAGGAGCTCGGGCGGCGCATCGTGCCGGCTTTTTATGCCGACTATTTTCCGCCGGAGATCGGTGCGCATCTTTTGCAAATATCGCATACCATCGAGGCCTTCGAGGCCCAGGTGGGCGAGGGTTACCGCCATTATATGATCGAGGTCGACGGCGAGCCGGTTGGTTATTTTGCACTACATGAGGAAGAGCGGACGATGGTACTCACCCAATTCTATTTATTGCAGGAAGCGCGTGGCCGGGGCATCGGCCAGAAAGTGATGGAATTTATCGATCGCGAGGCCAAAGAGTTGCGGGTCCGGCGGATCGAACTGCTGGTCTTTCGCAAGAACGCCGGGGCGGTGGGATTGTACCGGAAGAACGGCTTCCTGGTCGCGGAGGAAGTGCTGACTCCCATGGGCATGGGACAGACCATTGAAGACTATGTTATGCGAAAAAGTTTTGATAGACAGTGAGTTGCGAGGCAACTTGCAAGTGCGGCGCAGGGAACAGGGGCCGTGGGATGAATGGTCGTAGAAAATTAACAATTAAGTCTACTACTTTGATAGGGAATTAATATCTTTACTGCCCGTTTCGGGATCGGGATCGCCCGATGCCGGTAACAACGGACGGATTTTTTTCACTTTCAAAAAACAGTATATGAGTTTACGTCTCGGCGATAAAGCGCCAAACTTCCAAGCCAAAACATCTATTGGCGACATCGACTTCTACGAATTTCTGGGTGATTCCTGGGGGATCCTTTTCTCGCACCCCGCCGACTATACTCCCGTGTGTACGACCGAACTGGGGCGTACGGCCAGCCTGAAGGACGAGTTCGCCAAGAGAGGAACGAAGGTGCTGGCGTTGAGCGTCGACCCGGTCGACAAGCACCTCGGTTGGATCAAGGATATCAACGAGACGCAAAATTGCAGCGTGGAGTTCCCGATCATCGCGGACGAAGACCGTAAGGTGAGCACTTTGTATGAGTTCATCCATCCGAATGCATCGGCTACGGCTACGGTTCGCAGCCTGGTGATCATCGGGCCCGATAAGCTGGTGAAACTGATCATTACGTATCCCGCTTCTACGGGTCGTAACTTCAACGAGGTGCTGCGGGTGCTCGACTCACTGCAACTGACCGCCAACCATAGCGTGGCTACACCCGCCGATTGGAAGGAAGGGGAGGATGTGATCGTGGTGCCGTCGATTTCGACGGAAGATGCGCAGAAGAAATTCCCCAAGGGGGTAAAGGTGGTGAAGCCTTATTTGCGTTACACGCCGCAGCCGAATAAATAGGCAAAATTGAACAGGTTTCTTGATAGGGGTCAACCACTAGTGGTTGGCCCTTTTTTATTTAGCGCCGCCGCGGGGTGGTCGCGGGGTGAGACGGAACCGCGGCTTGCGGGGCAGCTGGGTTTGGCTGCGCGGTGGCTAGGGCGAAGGCCGGTTGAAGAAATCGAGGACGGTCTTGTTGAAGCGATCGGGATGTTCCCAGGGCTCCTCGTGGGTCCCTTTTTTGAAGATGACCAGGGTCGAGCCGGGGATATGCCTGGCTATTTGGCGGGTATGGGGTTCGCGGATGACGTCGTGATCTCCGGCCATGACCAGGACGGGGCAGTGGATCGCGGCGAGTTCTTCGAAGCGATGGCGCGGTTCGGTGAGCAAGAGGGTGATGAGCCGGCTGCGGTTGCGGGACCAGGCCGCGGTATCGTGTTCGAGATCGCGTTGCTGGGCGCGGAGGGTATCGAAGACCCATTTTTCGACGACGGTGCCGTCGATGAAGACGTTGGCGCCCATGGCGGCCAGCTTTTTGATCTTGCGCGGATAGTTGATCGCCATGATAAGGCCGGTGTTGCCGCCGTCGCTCCAGCCGAGGACGTTGACGCTGTCGAGATGGAGCGTGTCGAGGAGGGCATTCATGTCTTCGGCGAAAAGATCGTAGGTATAGGTGTTCCCGTCTTCGGTGGACCGGCCCTGGCCACGGCTGTCGACGGCGATGACGCGATAGTGTTTCGACAGTTCGGGGATCTGGAGGCGAAAGCTGTTGATATCCGAGGAATTGCCGTGTAAAAGGAGCAGCGGCTCACCCTGGCCGTAAGTCTCGACATAGATGTTGATGCCGTTAGCCTTTACGAATCGGCCGACGGAGTCGTTGTTGCCATAGCCGGTTTGGTGGACCACCACGAATTGGGTGGCATCTACTTTTATTGCCTGTTTGCCTTCGTAGGGATGCTCGAACGTGACGCGAGGCGAGAAGAACTTCCAGTCGTGCCGATAGAACCAGCTTTTGTTGAAGATCGTTGTGTCGCCTTCGAGGTTGCCGTCGTTAATGGACATTTCTTCCCAACGGTTGTTGGAGGTTTCGATGAGCAGGTGGAAATCGTCGAAGTAATAGTTTCCCTTGTTTTGATACAGGCCGCCGAAGACAAGATTTTTGGCGCCTTTGTCGATCTTGCCTGCAACCGTGTAGACTTTCCACGTGGTGTCGCGGATGGGCTTATCCATCATATTGTAGAAGAACCCGGTCTTTTTATCGAGCTTGTCGATGCGGACCCAGACTTCTGCGCCGGATGTGGGGGCCAGGCATTCCGCGCGGACCGCCGCGGTGACCTTGAAGCGTTGGCCCTGATGAGCCGAGACGTCGAACCCTTGCATGAAGGCGCCGTAGCCTTCTGTCAGGTATTGGGCGGAAAGGAGGGTGGGGAGGGATAAAAAAATGATAAGGAGGCGGTTGGCGATAGGCGTCATGGAATCGGTTTGTTGCGGTGGCAATATAGGGTTTTTGGGCCCGTTGTCGTATATTCAGCGTATGAAAAAACTACTGCTGCTGCTTCCCACCCTGATCTGGGCCTGTGTGGCCTTTTCTCAGAAAACCATTATTTATTGCGGAAGGCTGATCGATCCCCGGGCGGGTCAGGTGCTGACCGAGATGTCCGTGATCGTCACCGGCGGGACGGTGACGGCCGTTCAGAAAGGATATGTGGCGGCGGGCGCGGGGGACAAGACGATCGATTTGAAGAACCGGACCGTGATGCCGGGGCTTATCGACTCGCATGTCCATCTCGAACATGAGACGAGTCCCAATGCGCAGCTGCGGGAGTTCACGGTGGGTACGGCCGAGACCGCCTTTGGATCGACCGTCTATGCGCGAACGACGCTGATGGCGGGTTTTACGACCGTCAGGGATGTCGGCGGGAGTGGGGTGAACATTGCGCTGAGGAACGCGATCCGCAAGGGTATTGTGGTCGGTCCGCACGTGCTGACGGCCGGCAAGATCATTTCCTCCACCGGCGGGCATGGGGATCCCACGCATGGCTGGCGGGACGGGCTCTATGCCGAGCCCAGCTTTACCGAGACCGTGGCCGATGGCAAGGAAGAATGTATCAAGGCGGTGAGGCAGATGTATAAAGAAGGGGCCGATCTGATAAAGATAACCGCGTCAGGGGGCGTCCTCAGTCTCGAGAAGGATGGCAGCGGGGCGCAGTTCTCCGATGAGGAGCTGAAGGCTATCGTTTCCACGGCGAAGGATTACGGTATGCCGGTGGCTGCGCATGCGCATGGCGCCGAGGCGATGAAACGGGCGATCCGCGCAGGTGTCACCTCCATCGAGCATGGCACCTATATGGACGATGAGGCTATCGGGCTATTCAAACAGTATGGTGTCTGGTATGTGCCCACGATCATCGCGGGTAAGTCGGTGGCGGATTCGGCGAAGAAGCCCGGTTACTATCCGGCCGTGATCGCGGGGAAGGCAATGGCCATCGGGCCCGTGATTCAGGGTACCTTTGCCAAGGCGTACAAGTCCGGCGTCAAGATCGCTTTCGGGACGGATGCGGGGGTGTATGCGCATGGGAAGAACTGGATGGAGTTCATTTATATGACCGAAGCCGGGATGCCCGCGCTCGAAGCGATCAAATGCGCGACGGTGAATGCGTCGGAGTTGTTAGGGCTTAGTGACAAGGCGGGGACCCTCGAGCCTGGGAAGTGGGCGGATATTATTGCGGTGGAGGGGGATCCCACGAAGGATATCCATGCGATGGGGCAGGTGAGGTTTGTGATGAAGGAGGGGGTGGTGTATAAGAGTGAATGACCAAAATTGGGTGTTTTTACGGGGTGGCGATCACGAAAAAAGGTGCTACTTTCCATTCGATACCGCCTTTCAGCTGTAAAATCGAGTTTCGTGAATAATAGATAACTAAATATTATC
>Ga0157374_10000083_pt1 | contig 94408 bp, 81 predicted proteins | sample M25metaG_FD_115308 | JGI IMG/M metagenome (GOLD analysis project Ga0157374, IMG submission 115308) | Miscanthus rhizosphere microbial communities from Kellogg Biological Station, Michigan, USA - M2-5 metaG | ecosystem: Host-associated > Plants > Roots > Rhizosphere > Soil | place: USA: Michigan...
CCCATCATGTCGACGCTTCCCACCTTCGATGCCGCGGCCACGGCCCGCCTCCTCGATTTCGCCCCGCTCATCGAAGCGCTGAGCCATGCGGCACATGAACTCGAAGCGGGCGCGATTCGCTCGCCGGTACGCACCGCGGTACCCTTGGCGGACAACGGCGTGCTGCTTTCGATGCCCGCCGCCGCCAGCGACGTGGCCATCCATAAACTCGTCAGCGTGTGCCCAGGCAACACCGCGCGCAACATGCCGACCATCTTCGGCACCGTCACCGTTTGCGACGGGAAGACCGGTGCGCCGGAGTTCATCCTCGACGGGCCGACGGTAACGGGACGCCGAACCGCCGCGTTGTCGATGCTCGGCGTGAAGTATCTCTATGCGCGCGCGCCGCGCGGATTCCTCATCATCGGAACGGGACAACAGGCACGCCATCATGCCGCGGCCATTGCGCGGTTATATCCGAGCGCGACGATCTTCGTCGCGGGCAAGGCGCTCGCATCGGAACAGCGCTTTTGCGACGAGACGGGCCGCGAAGGCATCCGTGTGTTGCCGGCGAATGGAACGATCGCCGATGACATCGACGTCGTCATGACCGCGACGACGAGCAAAACGCCCGTTTATAACGAGCCTGCGCGCGCGGACCGGCTGATCGTAGCCGTGGGCGCATTCACGCCCGATGCCGCGGAGATCGGTCCCGACACCGTTCGCGCGAGCCGCGTCTTCGTCGACGATTTCGCGGCCGCACGCGAAGAAGCCGGCGATCTGCTGCAAGCGGGTATCGATTGGTCCTCGGTGCAGCCGATCGGCGCGGCAATCTCCGCGCGCGCACCCGCCAATACCCCGATGTTGCTGAAAACCGTGGGCAGCGGTGCCTGGGATCTCGCCGCGTGCCGTGTCGCGCGCGCCGCCATCGCGGGGCGGTCCAATTGATTGCGCAGCACCGTAAAGGTTAAGCACGACAGCCCGTACGCGTAACGGCGCGGCGGTTCTCGGGCTGTCGTCGCGGCCGCCCGGTGACGTTCAAACCTCCGCGGGCAGCCGGAAAACGTCGACGACATCGGCGAGCGTGCGAGCCTGCTCCTGCATCGACTGGGCCGCCGCAGCCGCCTCTTCGACCATCGCCGCATTCTGCTGCGTAGTCTGGTCCATCTGTGCGATAGCGATATTGACCTGTTCGATACCGCGGCTTTGCTCCTCGGAAGCCGAGGAAATCTCGCGAATGATCTCGCTCACGTGCCTGACCGACTGCACGAGCGACTCCATTTTCGTGCCGGCCACCGCGACGAGCGACTTGCCGTCCTCCACGCGGCTCACCGAATCTTCGATGAGCGCCTTGATTTCCTTCGCCGCATCGGCGCTGCGGCGTGCCAGATTACGCACCTCCGAGGCGACCACTGCAAAGCCCCGGCCTTGCTCACCCGCTCGCGCCGCTTCGACAGCCGCGTTCAGCGCAAGAATGTTCGTCTGGAACGCGATGCTCTCGATGACGGCGATGATGTCCACCACGCGCGTCGAGCTGTCGGCGATGTTCTGCATCGTCGCCACCACCTGCTGAACCGCCTCGCCGCCTTCGTTTGCGATGCGCGAGGTGTCCGTCGCCATCTGGTTCGCCTGCCGCGCGTTGTCGGCATTTTGTTTGACCGTCGCGGTCAGCTCTTCCATGCTCGCGGCCGTTTCGCCGAGCGACGCCGCCTGCTGTTCCGTGCGCGACGAAAGGTCGAGGTTGCCGGAGGCGATCTGCTGCACGGCCTCTTCGATCGTCTCCGTGCTGCCGCGGATGCGCCGGATCGCCTGCGCGAGGTGCTGCTGCATGCGCTGCATCGCGAGCAGCATGCTGTTGCCGTCTCCCGAATCGACGACGACACGGTGCGAAAGATCGCCTTCGGCAATGACCTGTGCGACCGAGGCCGCATAGGCCGGCTCGCCGCCGAGGCTGCGTTTGACGTTGCGGATGATCGTAACGAGCGCGCCTGAACCGAGCGCTCCGATAATCAGGACTGCGATGAAATAGCGAAGCAGATCGGCATGGAACGCCGTATCGATGTCGTCGATATAAAGCCCGGACATCAAATACCAATCCCACGGTGCAAAGCGCTTGACGTAGCTGATTTTCGGCACGCGGTCGGCCTTGCCCGGCAGACGCGCCATATAGGGAACGAAACCCTGCCCGTTCGCCTGCGCCACCTTCACCATCTCGACGAACAGCAGTTTGCCGTTCGAATCGGCGTAGTTGCTGACATCCTTGTTGCGCAAATCGGCGAGCGTCGGGTGCATGAGTACGACGGGCTTCGCATTCGCGATCATCAGGTATCCGAAACCCGGATAACGCATCTCGGACAAACGGGCCATCGCCTCGTGTTTGGCCTGCTCCTCGGTGAGCGTATGGTTGTCGGCCAGCTTCGCATACTCGGCGACGATGCCACTGGCAGCCTCGACCACGTTGCGAATAGCCGCCTTACGTTCGGTAAGCATGATGTCACGCGTTTGCATGGCGGCCCAGCCGCCCAGGAACAACAGGCCGAGCCACGTTACGACCAAGGCTAGCCACAATTTGGCGTTCAGGCTGAGACGATTCACTTTTTCCTCTATTGCTATCGGACCGGCGAAAGGATTTCACCTCCTATCGACACTTTTTACGGCAGCGTGAATCGTTTCTTGAGAGCGGGAAAACGCGACTGCACGCGACGGTGAGCACGCGCGCCTGGACTCGCAAATCCGTGCGATGTGGTAAAACGGACCGCTCCTTTCGAATCGAAAGACAGACACGCGATGTCGCATACCACCGAACCCGTCACCGCCGTGCGGCCGCGCTGGCTCAAAGCTGCACCGTCGCTTTTTTTGCTGCTCTGGTCCAGCGGATTCGTGTTCCTGAAGCTCGGGCTGCGCTACGCCGATCCGCTGACGTTTCTGGCACTGCGCTATGCCATCGTCGTCGGCATTCTCGTTGCGCTCGCGCTCTTGCTCAAGCCCGGGTTTCCCTCGCGGCCGATAACGTGGCTTCATCTCGCGATGACCGGTCTGCTGTTGCAGGCCGGCTACTTTGCCTTCACCTATCTCAGCCTCAAATACGGCATGTCCGCCGGCGCCGTCGCGCTGATCACGTCGCAGCAGCCGATCCTCATCGGTTTGCTCGCACCCGCGATGGCAGGCGAGCATGTCGGGCGAAAACGGTGGCTCGGACTGGCGCTCGGGGTGGCAGGCGCCGTCATCGTCATTACCGCTCAATCGTCCATCCATATCTCATCGACATGGGCGCTGATCTTCGCGGTGCTCGCCTTGCTGACGATCACCGGCAGCACGTTATGGGAAAAACGTTTCGGCACGACGACGCATCCGGTTTCCGCGAGCCTCGTGCAATACGCGGTCGGCCTGGCCGTCAGCGCACCGCTCGCGTTTTTTCTCGAGCCGATGCACGTACAGTGGACAATCGAATTGCTCGGCTCGCTGACTTATCTCGTCATCTGCAATTCGCTCGTCGCCATTTATCTGCTGCTGGCGATGGTGCGCTACGGCGAAGCTTCGCGCGTCTCGGCGCTGTTCTTTCTCGTGCCGCCCGCCACCGCCGCTATCGCGCTCGTGGCACTGCACGAGCCCATCGCGGTGCGCGCGTGGTTCGGCATGGCGCTTGCGGCCCTGGGCGTCTATCTGGCCACGCGCGCGGACATCTCGTGAGATTGCCGCTAGACTGTTCGCTATGGAAAAGTGTCAATACTGCGGAAAAATCCGGGACGAATGGGATTGCCACGGGGAAGACTGCCGTAAAGCCATTGCGCGCGCGCTGCGCAGACATCGCGCGGGGCGCCCGATGCTGCCCAATGTGATCCGGAACGAAATACCCCCCGGCGCCAGCCCCGGGGAAGTCATCCATGTGCTCTCGCGCCAGCGTCTGCGGGCTCGCCGCGGCAATGAAGCGCGGCGCGAGCGCAAGGAAGCGGATGACGATGTGGGCTGAGATCGCTAGGCGTCGAGCTTGAAAATCGCGACGGCTTCTTTCAGCTTCATAGCCTGCTGGTCGAGCGACTGTGCGGCCGCGGCCGCCTGCTCCACGAGCGCGGCGTTTTGTTGAGTGACGGTGTCCATCTGCGTCACGGCCAGCGCGATCTGGTCGATACCGACACGCTGCTCGGACGATGCCGATGCAATCCCCGTCATGATTTCCCGGACTTGTGCGACGGAGCCCATGATCTCGTGCATGGCGGTACTCGCCTCGTTGACGTATGACGCACCGGCTTGCACGCGCGATACGGATGTGTCGATCAATTGCTTGATCTCCTTGGCGGCACCCGACGATCGCTGCGCCAACGCGCGGACTTCACCGGCCACCACGGCGAAACCGCGCCCCTGTTCGCCGGCACGCGCGGCTTCGACGGCAGCATTGAGCGCCAGAATGTTCGTCTGGAAAGCGATGCCTTCGATGATGCCGATGATGTCGGCGATCTTCGATGAACTGTCGCTGATCTCGCCCATCGTCCCGACCACGCGCGTGAACACTTCGCTGCCGCGATGGGCGACCGTCGTGGCGTCCTCGGCCACCTTGCTGCCGTGCCCCGCATTATCGGCGTTCTGACGGACCGTCCCGGTCAATTCCTCCATGCCGGCCGCGGTCTGCTGCAGCGACGCGGCCTGCTCCTCGGTGCGCGCGGACAGATCCAGATTTCCGGCGGCGATCTGCTGCGTGGCCTGTGCGATCGATTCGCTGCCGTCCCGAACCGAACGCACGGTGTCGCGCAATGCGTCGCGCATGCGCGCGAGCCCTTCGAGAATCTGGCCCATCTCGTCGCGGCTCGTGACGGGTACCGCACGGCTCAGATCGCCCTCGGCGATGGCCCTCAGGTGTGCGCGCGCCACGTCGAGCGGCCGGCCGATGGCGCGGCGTAAAGACACCCAGGCAAGCACCGCTGCGCCGGCACCGATCAGCAACATACCGATCGCGAGCGCACGAAACAGCCGGTACTGGCTGCTGGCGCCGTCATAGCGCTCTTTCGCCTTGCGCTCCTGGAGATCCGTCAACGCATCGGTTGCCGCGCCGAGCGCCACATAAGGCGCGGTCAGAGCCGACGTCTTCGCGCGAATCTCGCTCGCATCCTTTCCCTTGATCGCGTCGATGACACGATCGATCGCCTCGTACATCTGCTGACGGGTCGCCGTAACTTTGCTGGCAAGCTGGTCCTCTTCGGCATCGCGAGGGAGTGCGAGATATCGATTCCACCATTGATTCGAAACATCGCGATACCGTCTGGCACGATCGAACGTGGCTTGCACGTCGGGCGCATCCGGTGTCAACGCGGCGCGGTCCAATACGACGCGCTCGCGCAGAACGAATGCCGCCGCGTTGCCCGTCGCGACCGCGCTGGGCAGGTTGTCCGAAAAGACCGCATACGTCGCGTCCGTTGCGCGGCTCATGCCGATCAAGCCCAAGACACTGACAGCGATCAGCAACACACCGAGCGAGCCCATCGCCAAAGCGATGCGTCCCTTGATCGTGAGTTTGGAGTTCATTTCGTCCCTGTTTTTGGAGCGGTGCCGGAGCGGAATTCGAAGCATCCGTATTACGAATAACGGAGCATGCCGCCTGCAATCGTTATCGGCAGATTTGCCCTGGACTTGAGATGGAATAAACCCGATAAGCGTGATTTTCAGGAACCATAAGTTAATACCGATAAATATTATTTAGTTATGCTAATGGTCCGCTGCGCCCGCCGGCAGGCGTCGCGCAGCGCCGTGACACAGCCCGCAGTCGCCCCCGCGTTGCACCGCAGCAGTCACAACCGGTAACACGTGTAAAGCTGCGCGAAACCCATTCCGGCATGTTGCGCATTAGACTCGGCTCGTCGCCTCAATTGGGACGCGCTTCAAATCCATTGCAGCGCGAATTCCTGGTGGCACTCTTTGACACTCGACGAGAACAATACGATGCCAAAGCTTCTTCTTGCACTTGCGCTCGCAGTCGGCCTTGGCGGCTGCGTGGTCGCACCGCCCTATGCCTATGGACCGGCGCCGGGCTATTACACCTATGCGCCGGCGTACTACGCCCCGCCGCCCGTCAGCGTCGGTATCGGCGGCGTCTTCCGGATTCGTTGACGCGGGTACGCGCACGCGATCGACGGATCGGAACCTCTACTTGAGCGGAATCTGTGTTCCCGGGGGAAGCGGCACCGCGCTCACGCTGTTTTTTGCGCTCCCCGACGCCACGCGGTCGCTATACGTCATATAGACGAGCGCGTTGCGTTTGGCGTCGACGATTCGCACCACGTGCAAGGTTTTGAAAATCAGCGACATCCGCTCGGTAAAGACATCTTCTTGCTGGCGCACCGTGCCTTGAAAACGGATCGGGCCGACTTGCCGGCAAGCGATCGATGCTTCGGTCGGGTCCTCGGCTACGCCGAACGCCCCTTTGAGGCCGCCCGTTCTCGCACGCGAGACGTAGCAGGTCACACCGGGCACGGCCGGATCGTCGTAAGCCTCGACCACCACGCGGTCCGATTTCGGCAATCGGAAGTTCGTATTGACACTGCCGATTTCTTCCGCGAACGCGTGCGAGGCCGCTAGGGCAGTGGCGAGCCACCAGACCGCAGCAATGTGGCGGCGCATTTGAATGTTCATCGCGAATAGCTTGCTTCGAATGTCTGTCATCGTTTCCCGGGCTTACCCAGCCCGAGCTTTTCCATCGCTTCGTGCGCATCGATCACCATCGTCGCGACCTCACCGACGGTCACGCGCAATTCCGTCGCGCGCGAGCGAATATGCTCATACGCTTCGCTTTCGCTGAGGCGATGCGCGTCCATCAGCGTACGAATTGCCTTTTCGACATGGCGCCGAGACTTGATCGCCTCCTCGAGCTTGCCGATCTTGCTCTGCAAACGCTGCTGATAGCCTGACGATGCGCGCGCGAGCACGAGCGTGCTGAGAATGCCCGTCGAACGGTACGGTTTGGCAATCACGCCGTGCGCCTGTGTATCGACGAGCATTTTCAATGCCGTCGGATTTTCGTAGTCGGACAGCGCAATCAGCGTCGCCGCGGTATCGGCCGCACACCAGTTGCCTGCGCTGCGGAGCTCCGGTCCAACCAAAAACAGGATGACGTCCGCGTCCGCAGGCAACTGCGGCGGGAACGGCCACACGATGCGCACCGGACAGCCGATCCGGCGCAGTTGCTCCTCGAGGATGCTTCGGTCGTCTCCCGGCGGATGGATGACCGCGACCCGCAACGAGCGCAGATCGTCGAACAGACGTCGCGCGGTGGCGCTCATGCTGAATCTCCGTCCAGCCAGAATTCGGCGAATCCGTACGTGGTCAGATAGGGGTCGGGCTTGACCGGCTCGCGCCCCTCCCAGACCACATCGAAGGTCCCGTCCGGCTTGCACACGGCAACACGTGGCGTCAGCATCGCATGATTGTTGCCCGCATCGATCCGTAGCAGACCTTCGGGAGAGTCGAACTCGACTTCATGCACCGCATCGACGAGTCTCGACGTGTCGAGACTCTGCGCACGCGCCAATGCAAGCGCAAACAGGTGCACCTGGTTATATGCCATCTCCGACCACATGCTGGCCGGCTGGTCGCCGAACCGAGCCCGCCACGCTTGCAGAAAGCGCCGATTGCCCGGATTGTCCAATGAATTGACATAGGTGGCGGAGACGATATGTCCGCCACACAACGCCGGGCCGATCATGCGTATCTCGCCTTCGGTCATCGTGAGGCTGGCAATGGGGATTTCGGCGGGATCGAGCCCGTGGTCGCGATACAGCTTGTAAAACGCGCGTGCGCCGCGTCCGATCAGCGTTGAAAAGACGACGTCGGGCCGCATGCGAGCGATTTCGGCGACCACCGTTTCGAGCGCCGCCGGCTCCGCGTCGCTGGGCAAATAGACTTCATCCACGATTTCGCCGCCGTGCTCCTCGACGATATCGCGCATGATCCGGTTCGATTCGCGCGGATAGATGTAGTCCGCGCCGACCAGGAAAAACCGGCGGCCCCGGTTGCGCAACAACCATGCGGCCAACTGCATGCTGTTCTGGTTGGGCACGGCGCCGGTATAGATCACATTGGGGGAATACTCGAACCCCTCGTAGATCGAGCAGTACCAGAGCAGCGCATTGTTGCGTTCGATCACGGGCAGCACGGCCTTGCGGCTCGACGATGTCGAGCAGCCGAAGATGACGGTCACGTCGTCTTCCTGCAACATGCGCGTGGCGAGCCGGCGATACTCGTCGGCATCGCATTTGGGATCGTATGCGACCGGATCGAGCAGACGCCCTGCCACGCCTGCGCTGGCATTGATCTCTTCGATCGCGAGTACCGTGCCGAAGAAATGTTCCGACTCGGTTGCGTCCGTGACGCCGCTACGCGAATACAGAATGCCTATGCGCCATGCCGCTTCGTCGTCCCGCGTCATTTGAGTCCCCTCGTTGCGCGCGCCGCGCTCCCGCCGCGCGGCCCGGTCCACACTGGGATCGCGACAGCGAGCCTCAGCCCAGCCTTTCCTTCAGGAAGGCGACGAGATAGGGCGTCGCGGCGGCTGCGACCGTCGATGCGACGGATGGATCGACGCCCATCCGGTTCGCGATCGATTCGGCGACGCGTCCGGTGAGCACGCCTTCGCCGCCTTCCATCAGCGATTTGAAAACACCGTCGCCGCGCACGATACCTGCGGCGAACGCGGCAAAAAAGCTTTTGCCCGGGCTTTGGCCGAGCAAGCCCCCGCCCTGCTCTTCGACGTGAGCATGCGCCGTCTGGGCCGCCTGGCTCAGCATCTGCTGAGCATCGTCGGCGCCAATGCCTTGCGACGCCAATGCCTGAGCCGCCTGAGCCCCATGCTCGGAGGAAAGAAACTCGGAAATGAGCTGCTGTGCGTCCATGAGACGATCTCCTGGTGGGCCGGCGGTATCGGAAAACCGCGGCGTTGAATGGATAAGCAAAGGAGGCACACGATAAGACGAAAACGAACGTCGCGGCCGACTGACGACTCCCTGCGAACAAGCCCGCTCAATATAAGCTATTTGAGCGTCTCGTTCGAGCAGGACCACCTTCGCCGCAGGCGAAACGGCGCGCGTTGCGCGCGCCCATCGGGCTCAGGGCTTGGCGCCCGTGACCTGCACCGGCATGCGCTTTTCCCAGGCGGCGAGAATCTGATCCTCCATCTCGCCGTAACTGCCGCCGAAGTGGTGGCCGCCTTGCGTGCGAATGACCTCCCGCGTGCCGGCAAGCGCTGGGCATAAACTGTCTTCCTCAGTCTCGCCGTAAAAACACTGGACGAGTCCCGCCGGGAGCCGATCCACCTCCGGGCGCACCTGCAACGCCTTGTCGCTCGGCGGCAAGCCGAGCCAACCGGTTACCCGAACCTGGAAATCGGCCGTCGGCGCAAAGCCCAGCAGCGAGACGAGCGCAACTTTCTCGCGCAGCGGGGCCGGTAGCCGATTGTAGGCGAACGGCATCACGTCGGCACCGAACGAGTAGCCGATCAACGCAACGGATTTGATATGCCACCGCGCCGAATAAAAACGAATCACGCGGGCGAGGTCGCGGCTCACCTGCTCCGGCGTTCTCTCGCTCCAGAAATAACGCAAGCTGTCCCAGCCAACCGCGGAGACGCCATCCTTGGCGAATTCCTCGGCAATGCTCTTGTCCAGATCCCGCCAGCCGCCGTCACCCGACATGACGATCGCGAGCATCCCGCGCGGATGAGCCGACGGCAATTCGATCAGCGGCAAATCGGAGACGTCCTGTTCGCCGACCGTATCGGCAAGCAGATGCGGGCGGACCAGCGTGACGAATTGCTCGCTGCGCGTCACGGTCGCGGCAAACAGATGCGGCGGCTGCGTCAAGACCGGTGCGATCAGGCTCTTGTCATCCTTCCGATTCCGAAAACTGGGCGAATCGGCGCCTTCCTTGACGGCCGAACGTTCGGCCTGGCGCATCGGGGCAATGCCGCCCGGGCTCGTCACGCCCGTTTCCACGAAACCGGGCAAGACGCTGCCGCGGCTGATCGTCGGATCGGGAGGGCAAAGCTTGATCCGCTTGTCCAAGGTGCCGTGCGGATCGATCGATACGGCGCCCGCCACCGTATTCGCCGGCGCCTGGGCGAGCACGTGCAGCGCAAGCGTGCCGCCCGCGCCGGTCCCCGCGACGATCGGTGCAAAATAGCGGCTCGACTTCAGTTGCCGCTCGAGCTGATGACTGACCGCCTCCGCGTCCCCAACCAATTGCTGGCAAGGATTCGGGTCCGCCGCGAGACGAGCCGTATAGCGCTCGGTATCGACGCCTACGGTCAGCGCCCCCTCATGCGCCAATGCCTCGGCGGCTTGCTGATCGGCCGGCTTCCAGCTCTTGCCGGCCGAGAAGAGCACGACGAAGCCGCGCAACTCGCCCGTAGGCCACGCCACCGTAACGTCGCCGTAGCGACCGCCCGAAATACGCGCAGGCTCGGCATGCGCCGCGCCGCAAATCAACATGCCCGCCGCCATGGCGAGCGAACCCAATTTTCGTACTGCCAAACGAATTGTCATGAACGGCGACCGCCCGCCAAAATTGAAAGATCGACCAAGGTCATAAGCGCGCCGATCCAGCCGGAGACCGCGAGATAGCGCGGCTCCCAGCCTGGCTGGAATTTGCCTTTGAATGCGCGCAATCCCTGGAAATTATAGAAACGCCCGCCGAATTTCCAGACCATCGATCCGAGCCGATGAAGCGGCGAACTGAGTGGCATCGGCTGGACGCCGGAAAACGGCGCCATGCCGAGGCTGAGGAACCGATATCCCGCGCTTTTCAAATGCATCGCGAGCTCGATGAACAAATAGTCCATGACGTACGGCGAAGCTTCCGGCAGATGCCGCATCACGCCCACCGTCGCCTCGACATTCAGATCGGTCGTCATGAAGGTCGTGAATGCAACCGGCACGCCGTTTTGACGGACCAGCATCACGGATTGCGCGGCGAGGTAGGCCTCGCTGAATGCGGCCACCGAAAAACTCTTTTCGCGGCCGGCCCGGCTGCCGAGCCAGCGATCGGAAATATCCCGCAGTATTTCAAAGTGAGCGGGAATATCCGGCGCATCGACGACTTCCGTCGTGCAGCCGTCGCGTTGCGCGCGGCGCAGCGAATAACGCAACGCCGCCCGCTTCGGCCCGTTCAGATCGAACGCATCGAGGCCCACACGAGCCTCCTCGCCGAGCTTCATCAGCGTGAGGCCCGAATCCAGATAGAGCGGCAACGAATCCGCGCGGACCTGATAGAACGCCGCGCGGCCGCCGTGCGCATGCGCGAGCGCCACGAATTTGTTGATCAATTCCGCCCATTCACACCGGGGCCCCACCGGATCGTGCAGGGCCGCCCACGTGCGACCGTGCTTGGCATACATCAGGAATGCCTGGCGCGAACCCGAGAAAAGAAAACTCTTGTCCCCCATCATCGCGAGTCCGGCATCGCTGCGCTCTTGCCCGCGAATGATCTGAACCGCATCGGTCAGGTCTTCCGAACTCGGATGGACGAAACGCCCCTTGGCGGGACGCAGCAGCTGCCACAGCGCGAAAGCCGCCGCGGACAATCCGGCCGCCAGCATGGCGCGCAGCGAGCGCGAGGCGCGCTCGTCGAACGCGAACTGCCACCAGAGATCGTTGCTGTAGGGAACGTTGCGGTACGCGAAGAACATGACCCAGGCGGCGCACATGATCACGATCGCCACGGACATGACCCATCCAAGCGTGAAACGCTCCGCGAAAAGCGACGAGCGCCGGCCGAACCGGCGACGCGTACAAAGCAACAATACGACCAGCGAAGCGAGGATGCCGGCTTCGACGAAGGCCAGCCCTTTGATGACGGAAAGGACGAGACTGACGGCCACGAGCGTCAGCGTGAGCCACCAGGCCGCATCCAGTCGGCGCAGCAACCCGCGAGCGACGAACAGCAATAGCACGCCGAGCACGGCGCTGACCAGTTGCGAACTCTCGAGCGCCCAAAGCGGGACGAGATGCCGAAGAATGGCGAGCCGGCGGCCGAAAGCCGGCGTCGCGCCGGAAACGATCAGCATCGAGCCCGCGAGAAATGTAATGAGGCACAAAAAAAGCGGCGCGAGTTGCGCCAGACCCGCGACGCGACGTAGCGGCAGGCGCTGGCGAAGCGCACGCCCTTCGAAGCCGGCCAGCACGCCGGCCGACAGCAGAAGCGGCAGCCCGAAATAAACCACGCGGTAAGCGAGAAGAGCCGCCACCAGCGACGGTGCGCTCAAGTCCCCGCCCAGCGCGAAGACCATGACGGACTCGAATATGCCGACGCCGCCCGGCGTATGGCCCACCATGCCCAGCAGGAGCGCCGTCGAATAGACGGTCAGGAAGCTGACGAAGCTTACATCCGTGTGCGGGAGAAAGACCCAGAGCGCCGCGCCGGCGCCGACCACATCCAGTACGCCAAGCGCGATTTCCCAGATCAGATCGGCTCGCGAAGGGATGTCGAACGCCAGAGCCCGCCAGCGCGTGCGCAGTTGTCGCGTTGCAGTGCCGCAGCAAGCGACGATGACCGCCAACAGGGCTAGCACGAGCGCGCTGCCGATCGCGAGGCTGGCGCGGCCCACATGCGTCATGGCCGCGAGCGGCGCCGTATCCCAGAGCGCGCCCAGCGCGCTCGACAGCAACAGCGCAAGGGCCAGCGAGACGCCAGTAAACACCGTGAGGCGGCCCACCTGGGCAGGTGTGACGCCCACCGCACCATACACGCGACAACGCACCGCGCCGCCCGTCAAGGCGCCGAAGCCCGCGGCATTGCCGAGCGCCGACCCGGTCGCTGCCCCCACCCAGAGCAATGGGCGCGGCACCTTGGCCGCGACGTGGCGCAGACCGATGGCGTCGCGCGCGACGAGCGCGACGAAGCTCAGTGCCGTCGCGCCGAGCGCGATCAGCCACCTGTCCGGAGCAATGGCGAACAACTGCCGGCTGACGGAGTGATAGTTGATGCCTTGCGACATGTGCTGGATGGCCACCAGCAGCAGTACGCAGATACCCAGCGCGAGCGCGGGCGACACCAACCGCTTGTAATCGATGCGTCGATACGTACCGCGAAGCGCTGTCAGCGCCTTTCGGCGGTACTCCCCCTCATGTCGCTGCATATTTCCTGGACACCGGTAACACGACCAGCCGCTCCCGGCCCGCGACAGCACTGACGCCCGTCGCCGACCGTCGAGAAGAGCGATCAAGCCCCTTTACCGATCGATGTAGCAAATTGTGATCTAACAAACGTTGGAAGGATGCATCCGGTTGACTTCGATAACACCCCGAGGAAACCCGACCGCGCGTTCGCCGTTACGGCAACAAGCCTTCCCCCCCATATCGACACCGGGCCGGCGAAGCTTTAGCGAGCCGTTCGTGTTGTCCGGCACCTCTTCGATCCACGGTCACGGCGCTGTGACCCGCGCGGGACGGCGCGCTCATGCGTTTTGGGAAAGGAGTCGCAAGCAGGCATATCATTACGCTGACAATAACCTCGCGCACCGACCGATATGATCGTGATCAAGCTCTTTGTGGGTGTTTGTCTGATTTTTGCCATCGTCGCACTCCTTTTTTGGGGCGGCCATCTGCTGAGCCTGCTCGGCAAACGCGGCGCGCGGCCGCCGCGCGAAGCCCCCGGCAAACGGACCCGTGGCGATTGAACGCTTTCGACTAAGCCATCCTTAAGATTGACGCCCTACGCTGATATTGCCGAGCGCGAACGATTTTGCGCGCAACTGGCAAACAGATCGGGAGGTCGCACCATGAAAGCCATCGTCAAAACCACCGCCATTGCCATCACACTCGTCGTGCCGGCCCTTTCATTCGCTCAAACATCCAATGGGCCGGTGACGCGCGACCAGGTACGGGCTCAGTTGATCGAGCTCGAGCATGCCGGCTATAACCCGGCGCATGGCAATCGGGGAACCTATCCGGCCGAGATTCAGGCCGCCGAAGCGCGCGTCGCCGCAAAGCACAACGGCATGAACGACGCATCGGCGACCGGCGTCGGCGGAACGGCGACGGGCACTGCGGAAACCGGACATACCATGCCCGCGATGACACCGGATATGAATAAACGGTCGATGTTCGGATACCACTGAGCGTGCGCGCCGCCGCGCGGCCCTCAATCGCAAGTGAAGCGGAAACTGTCGTTGAGGGCCTGCGGTAACACCAGTGTGCGGATCTGCTCGGTTTTGGCTGTCTGGCAAAGCTGATCGCGCGCGCCGCCCGTGTTTTGCACGTACTTCGACGCGTATTCGGCATTGAAAACGGCTTTACCCGAGGCCAGGAATGCGCCATAGGCACTGCACTCGTTAAAAGCGTGGCATTGCTCGTTGACTGCAAAGTCGAAACTCGTACCCAACGCGCCTAATTGCTCGATGTCGTTCTTCAGCGCAACAGCCAAGTGCCGCGCATGCGCGGCGTTTGCAATGAAGAGGTTGAAGTCGGCTTGCGTCGAGCTGTCGAGCGGTAATCCGGGGTTGTTCGTGTAACCGTCCACGTTATCGGGCTCGACGCCATCACACCCTTTGCTGACGGCCAGATCGAGCCGTGCCGACATGATGTTGCGCACATTCGTCGATCGCGTATCGACCCAGCGTTCGCCGGACCACCCTTGCACGCTGTTGCCGAGATCGGACGGCAGGAATCGCGAGTAGTCGGACCGCCAGTTTTCCGCGGTGCCTGCCGAAAAATAGCAAACCACCCTGCGGTCCTGCGCCTTCAAACTGTCGATGACCGATTGCGGTGCGTCGAAAAGATCGATGTCGTAGACGCCGACTTGATAACTGGTATCGATTGCGCCGGTCAGCTGCCACTGCCACGTGTCGGTTTGTACCGGCATCCAGTGCGTCGCGGCCGATGTCGTCGTAGCCGAAGCGCCTCCCGAGGAAGTGCTCGCCGCGGAAGATGCCGCGATGGAACCCGCGGCGGCCGACGACGCGTCGGCGACCGATGACGATCCGCCTCCGCCGCAGGCTGCGAGCCCCGTCGCGGCAACGGCCCCGATGCAAAGCCCCGCAAGGCGCATGACTTCCCCTGAGTTATTGTCGACATTCAACTGTCACGCGCCCCGAAGCGCGCAGACGATCGGAACTCAAGTCCGAAGCAGGCCCGATGATACCTCAGACAGTTGTCACGTCGTTACTGCCGCGATGCCTTCAGGCTCCCGGGGGTAGCAACGAAACGCCGCTAGCGAAGCCAGCAGCGCGGGGACGGCGGCAAGCATGAACAATGAGGATTGCGAAATGTTCATGGCGAGCAACAAGCCGCCCGATAGCGATCCGACGATCGATCCCAGACGTCCGACACCCAACGCCCAGCTGATGCCCGTCACACGGCTTTCGGTCGGATAGTATTGAGCCGCATAAGCATTCGCACCGATCTGCGAACCGCTGATGCAAAAACCGACTCCCGTTACCGCGAGCATCAACGGCATGCCCTGCGCGTGGCCCAGCGCCGCAATCAGCAGCGCGCCTGCGCCATAAGCCGCACCGAGTACCACGGGTGGCTTGATCCGATCCATCGTCTTGCCGATCGCCACCGCGCCGATGGTTCCGCCGATCTGATAGAGCATCATCAAACGCGAAGCGTCGGCCAAGCTCATGCCGGCGTTATGTGCGATCGTGGGAAGCCAGTTCGTCATCAGATAGACGATCAACAAGCTCATGAAGAAGATGCACCACAGCAGCAGCGTCCCCGCGCGAAACCCGTTGGAAAATAATTGGCGCACCGGCGATCCTTCCGCCTTCGCCTCGGCCAGGACGAATCTCGTCTTTTCGGTGAATTCATGCTTGGCGATGCGCGCGAGCAAACGCGCGACGCGCTCGGACTCTTCGCCTGCGGCCACGAGATAACGAACCGACTCCGGTAACGACACGATCAGAACGGGCACGAGCGCAAGCGGAAGGACGCCTCCGGCAATGAGCACAGCGCGCCACCCATACTCGGGCACGAGATGCGCCGAGAGCACGCCGCCCAAGCCGGAACCCAATGTGAAACCGCAGAACATCACTGTGGTCAGGAAGGATTTCCGGCTTTGCGGACAGTACTCGGACGTCAACGCAATGGCATTCGGCATCGCTCCGCCAAGCCCCAGACCGGTGACGAAGCGCAGCGCGATCAGCGATTCGATCGTCGGAGCGCGGGCACATCCGAGGCTTGCGAGACCGAAGAAGGCGACGCACGCAATCAACGTTCTTTTACGCCCGATTTTGTCGGCGACCGGTCCGAATACGAACGCCCCTATCATCAAGCCTGCAAGGCCGGCACCGAACAGCATGCCGAGCACCGAAGGCCCAATGTGCCACGCCTGTCTCAATGCCGGCGCGATGAAGCCGACACATGCGGTATCGAGGCCGTCCACGGCGACGACGCAAAACGACAAAATAAGAACCCACCATTGGAATGGCGAAAAACGTTGCGCGTCCATCCACGCGCGCACGTCCACACTCGCAGTGTGCGATTGCATAGCTATGTCTCCTCCAGATGTTGTCTGGTGTTTTATGAGTCTGAGTCTGGACAGGCGCGATGTCGCTGCGCGCCGATCGAATCGTTTTACGAGGGGCTCATACTTCGACGTAAACGTCATCGCCCCGCAGCTCGACGGGATAGGTCGCGATATCCTCGGTGAGCGGCTCGCACATCGCGCGTCCGGTGCGAACATCGAACTTGCCTTGATGAAGCGGGCATTCGATCTCATGTCCGTCGAGAAATCCGTCGCACAAGCGGGCATTGCCGTGGGTGCAAAGATTGTCCGTAGCGTAGACCGCGCTGCCAATACGATAGAGCGCGAGCTCCCGTTTCTCGAGCGTGACCACCGATACGTCGTCGGCTGGAAGCTCTGCGATGGAAATGACTTTCGTCCATTGTGCCGCCATGGTTCGCCTCAAATGGGATAAATGATTGAATTCGGAATCATTTCGCTGTCAAAGACGCAAAGCTTCGATTCGAACTTCAGTCCATCGGCCGTGCGGCGAATGACATCGAGGTATCTGCCCGCGTTGAACGGCGTCGTCATGCCATCGGGCTTCGTACGAAACACCACGTAATTCGCTTCGGTCTCGATTCGTTGCGCATCCGCGCGAACGATGCGCGGAATGCTCACGATATGGCGTTGGTAATACGGATCGTGAAAGATCGTTTCGGAAATCCCGTAGACGCGATCCTTCAGCATGCCCCGGCTTTCGAACGAAAGCGTCGCAAGCGGCAGATTACGTTCATGGTTCTCGCGCGGTTGAAGCTTGTAGCTGCAGTCTTCGGTGAAGAAGCCGGGCCATTTGTCCCAGTTGCCGCTATCGAGTACCGCCGCATAGTCGGCATAAAGCGCGAGGACCGCTTGAAAAGTTTCGAAGTCCAGCATTTCAAACCTCCATCACGCGGCGCCAATAGTCATACATCCCGCGAATCAGCGTCTCGGTCACCATGTGATCGGCCTCTTCGACGCCGCGCCCGCCGAGCTCCGCGAGCGTCCGATGGTTTCGCTTCTTCGAAAATGCCTCCTGCGAAAATTCGATGACCTCGCCGTCGTCGGCAGAAACGAAGCCGGCGGGACCGAACAGATTCGCCTGCCGCAAACGGCGCTGCGTCATCTCGGGGGGATCGTCTTCGAATCCGAAGTGGGTCCAGACGAAGTCGAACGCATCGGGCCCGACTGGCTGGATATGCCGCGTCGAGACCGAATTGACCTGCTGCTGGATGATGACGCTCGGGAAAATCGTCATCAGGACGGCGGTGGGCCCGCCCCACCACGGTTCATGGACGACATCGAGAACACGGTCGTCGTTGAGCGCCATCTGCTCCTTGAAGCTCGCGACACCGCTCGTGACTTCTCCTTTGCCGCCGGCGCCGCGCGTCGAAATCATCGCGGCGTGCCGGAAATGCTCGTCCATCCGCAGTTCGGACTTGTTGTCGGCCCGCCAAAGGCCGAATGTGACGAACCAGGTATGCAGCAGGCCGGGGTGATACGGGTCCTTGATGTTTTCCTGCATCAATTTCCAGTTTCCGGGGATACGCTGACGGTTGTAGCCGAGCACAGTCAGCTTGCGGCCATCGAAGAGCCGATCGAAATATCGCGAAATGGTCGGACCGAGGTAGTCCTCGAGCGGCTGCACGTCGCGATCGAACGATGCGAAGATCACGCCGTTGCGGCAGGCGACCTTCAGCTTCGTGAGCCCGTGCTCCTTCGGATCGAAATCGGCCGGCATACCGCCGTTGATCTTCCCGTCCTGTTTGACGCCCCGGCGAAACGGTACGCCCACCAGGTTGCCCTTGAGGTCGTAGTTCCACTGGTGATACGGGCACGTCAGGTCCTTGCGGTTGCCGAACTTTTCGCGGCAGAACTGCGCGCCCCGATGCGCGCAGACGTTTTCGACGACATGCACTTCGCCGTCAGCCGTTCGCGTCGCGATAACCGAGCGCTCGCCGACGACAGTCCGTTTGAAATCGCCCGCGTTCGGGATTTCCGCTTCGAGGCCGATGTAGCACCAATGGCCCGAATAAAAGAACCGGTCGAGTTCCCGCCGATAAATGTCGGCATCGGTGTAAGCCCAAAAGGGAATGCGACTCGATCCTTCCGAACCCCAGGCTGGCTGGGATCGCTTCATGCTGTCCGCCATCGTCGTCTCCTGTCTTTTTACGCGGATACCCATATTTCCTCGTTGCCGGCCGGTGCCACTGCGTCGGCACACTTGCTCGATCAAACGCCGCTGGGGTAAAAGGCATCGGCGTAGATGTGTTCGCGTGCGATGCCTTTGCGCGCGAGCACGAGCGTGGCTGCGTCGACCATCAGTGGCGAGCCGGCGACGTAGGCGCGCCAGCCGCTCATCTCTTTCCAGTCTTCATCGATCGCATGCGTGACGACGCCGGCTCGCCCGCTCTTTGCCACGGGTTCGGACGAGGAGGCGACGACGATATGGCTGCGCAGCGGCGGATATTCGGCTTTCAATGCGTGGAGCCACTCCGTGCCATAGACATCGGCCGACGAGCGCACGCCAAAGTACAAATGAATGGGGTTCGTCATTCCGGCCGCAATCGCGCCGCGGACGATCGAGAGCACCGGGGCGAGCCCGGTTCCGCCCGCGATGCAGATCATCGGCCCCTCGTGCTTGCGACGCAGATACGCGGTGCCCATCGGGCCGCTGACGCGGACCGTATCGCCGAGTTTCAGCGTCGATGCGACATAGGACGTCACGCGGCCGTCGGGCACCACGCGGATATGAAACTCGAGTTCGTTCGCCGAATCGGTACAGGCCATCGAATAGGGCCGACTCAGATCCGGCGCGAACTGCAGTGTCGCGTACTGCCCCGGCGAGAATTGAAGCGGCTTCGCCAGCGCCAGCCGCAAACGCACGATATCGTGCGTGACGCGCTCCAGGCCCACGACTGTCGATTTGACGATACGCGCGGGATGCACGACGATCTCGTCCGGTTCGGGGATTTCGATGGCACAGCTTTCGACGAGCGTCGCCTGACAGGCGAGCACGGAGTCCCCGGCGCCCATCGGCGCGCGCGCCTGCTCGGGGCCCGCCTCGATCACTTTTCCGCCGACCACCTTGCATCGACAGGTGCCGCACCGGCCCGCCATGCAGCTGTACGAAACGGGGATGCCGTGCTCGCGCAGCGTGTCCAACAGGTTGGCTCCGGGCTCGGCGGCGATGGTGCGCTGCAGCGGCAAAACGGCGACTTCCATGGCAGTGCTCGTCTCCAGATATCGTTCGGTATGGCGAGATAGTGCGCGCGCCGTTAGTATTGATAAATAGAAACGGGTGAATATCCTGTATCAATTTCAGTGATAACGCGTGGGGATGGCATGGAGCTGCGGGACATCGATCTGAACCTACTCGTCGTATTCAACGAGCTATTGCGGCTGCGGCGCGTGTCCGCCGTCGCCGAGAGTCTCGACGTGTCGCAGCCGGCGGTCAGCAATGCGTTGAATCGGCTCAGGCGCCTTTTGGGCGACGAGCTTTTCCTGCGCACCGCCAAAGGAATGGCGCCGACACCGTTCGCGGAACGGTTGGCGGAGCCGGTGGGCTATGCGCTCGGCGCGATCCATACGTCGCTCAACGAAAAGGTGACGTTCGATCCGGGAACGAGCCGCCGCGATTTCTCGATTGCCATGACGGACATCGGGGAGATCTATTTCCTGCCCGAACTGATGAAGCGGTTGGCGCTGACGGCGCCGGGCGTGACGATCTCCACTACGCCGACGAGCCGCCCCGATTTGCACGAGCTGATGGAAAGCGGGCAGATCGATCTGGCGATCGGATTCGTCCCGGGCCTGAAGACCGGGTTCTTTCAGAGACGACTGTTTCGTCAGCGTTATGTCTGCCTGTATCGCAAACGGCACCCGCTGGCGGAAGACGGTATGACGCTGAAAGCGTTCCGTGCGGCGCATCACGTCGCTGTCGTCGCGCAAGGTACGGGGCACGGGATGGTGGACGAGGTCATTCAGCGCGCGGGCATCGTGCGAGACGTCCGCTTGCGCGTTCCGCACTTCGTCGCGGTCGGGCACATCCTGCAAAACACCGATCTCATCGCGGTGGTGCCGCAGGCCTACGCGGACAGGACGCTCGCGCCGTTCGGTCTCGAATCGGCACCGTGCCCGGTGAAAATTCCCGATATCGTGATCAACGTACTCTGGCACGCAAAAAACCACCGCGAACCCGCCAATCAATGGCTGAGGCAGATCGTGTCCGACGTGTTTTCGTTTTGAGTGCCGACGCCTGCGCACAAGCCGGCAAAGCGCCGATGCTTCGCCTATGATGGGACGATGTTTCGTCCATGCGATACGCGGAGGCCAGCATGACCGATCGATTCGACGCCGTCATCATCGGCACAGGTCAATCCGGGCCCGCGCTGGCGGCGCGGCTTTCGTCGGCCGGTATGCGCGTTGCGATCGCCGAGCGCAATCTGTTCGGCGGCACGTGCGTGAACACTGGCTGCATCCCGACCAAGGCATTGGTTGCCAGCGCCTACGCCGCGCATCTGGCCCGCTGCGCCGCGGATTTCGGTGTCGATATCGGCGGAACGATCGATGTCGATATGCGTCGCGTCAAGGCCCGCAAAGACCAGATATCCGGCAAATCGAGGACCAATGTCGAGAAATGGTTGAAAGGGCTCGAGGGTTGCACCGTCCTCGAAGGGCACGCCCGCTTCGAATCGGCCAATAGCGTGCGTGTCGGCGACCGCGTGCTCAGTGCCGAGCGCATTTTCGTCAACGTGGGCACTCGTCCCTTCATTCCCCCGATGCCGGGGCTCGACCAAGTCGACTTTCTGACCAATTCCACGATGATGGACGTCGACTTTCTGCCCGAACACCTGATCATTATCGGCGGCAGCTATATCGGCCTCGAATTCGCTCAAATGTATCGGCGCTTCGGCAGTAACGTCACGGTCGTTGAAAAAGGCCCGCGTCTGATCGGCCGCGAAGACGAGGACGTCTCGTCAGCCGTGCGCGATATTTTGGCCAAAGAAAGCATCGGGGTGGAACTGCATGCCGAGTGTATGGCAGTGGAAAAGCGCGGCGCGCATATCGCAGTCAAGCTCGACTGCCAAGGCGGCAAGCGCGAGATCGTCGGCTCGCATTTGCTCGTTGCGGTCGGACGCAAACCGAATACCGACGACCTCGGCCTCGATCGGGCCGGTATCGCCGTCGACGAACGCGGCTACATCACCGTCGACGACCGGCTTCAGACGGCTGTTCCGCACGTCTGGGCGCTCGGCGACTGCAATGGCCGCGGGGCTTTTACGCATACGTCGTACAACGACTACGAGATCGTCGCCGACAATCTGCTCAATGGCGACAACCGTAGCGTGCGCGACCGGATTACGGCCTATGGCCTGTTCATCGACCCGCCTCTCGGCCGCGCCGGCATGACGCTCGAGGAAATCCGCCGCGCGGGCCGCAAGGCGCTCATCGGCATGCGCCCGATGGAGCGCGTGGGGCGTGCCGTCGAAAAGGGAGAAACCCAGGGTTTCATGAAAATCGTCGTCGATGCCGATACGAAAGAAATCCTCGGGGCGGCGATTCTGGGCGTCGGTGGCGACGAGGCCATTCATTGCGTGCTCGATACGATGTATGCCAAAGCGCCCTACACCGTCATGCAGCGTGCGATGCATATTCATCCGACGGTATCGGAGCTGCTGCCGACGGTGCTTGGCGAGTTGAAGCCTTTGACCGATATCGATGCTGAAAGGAGGTAGCGGCGATGAGCGGGGCGCGTATTTCGAAGATCCGAACGGCCACTTCCTCGAGATCATTACGCGACCCTACGGCGGAGCTCGAGCAAGCGCCGTATGCCGTTCGTCGCTCGACGCAGCGCCTCGTGCCGCGCTGCCTCGTTCAATAGATCTCAGGCACGATCATGTCAGCCGGGACGGGATTTCGAATGTAGTCCTCGTTGTAGACACGCTCCGGCAGCGTAACGGCCGGGTGCTCGACCTCCTGATACGGCACCTGGCTCAGTAGATGATGGATGCAGTTCAGGCGTGCGCGTTTCTTGTCGACGGCTTGGACCACCCACCAGCGCGCCTCCGGAATATGCGAGCGCTGCAGCATCACTTCCTTCGCCTGCGTATAGGCTTCCCAACGGCGCCGGCTCTCGAGGTCCATCGGGCTCAGCTTCCATTGTTTGAGCGGGTCTTTGATGCGCGCCTGAAAGCGGATTTCCTGCTCTTCGTCGGTAATGGAGAACCAGTATTTGAGGATCTGGATACCGCTTCTCACGAGCATCTTTTCGAATTCCGGCACGGAGCGATAAAACTCTTCGCACTCGTCATCGTCGCAAAATCCCATGACGCGCTCGACACCCGCGCGGTTGTACCAGCTCCGATCGAACAGCACCATTTCGCCGCCGGCCGGAAGATGGGCCGCGTAACGCTGAAAATACCATTGCGTGCGCTCGCGGTCGCTCGGCGCAGGCAAGGCAGCCACACGGCACACGCGCGGATTGAGCCGCTGCGTAATGCGTTTGATCGCGCCGCCCTTGCCGGCCGCATCGCGTCCTTCGAAGATGACGACCAGGCGATGGCCCGTTGCCACGATCCAGTCCTGCAGCTTGACCAGTTCGCCCTGCAACCGGAATAGCTCGCGAAAATAGTGCTTGCGCGCCTCGCGTGCTTCGGGCGAAAGCACGCCCGCACCGTCAAGAAGCCGGTCGTCCACTTCCATTTCGACTTCTTCGTCGTAGGCGTCGATGAGGTCCTCGTGGAGACGGCGCTGCCGCTCGTCGAGCGCGAACGTGTCGGATCTCGGATCCTCTTCCTTCATGGCGATTCTCCCAATGCAATGCGCGGCGGCGAATATGGACGGTGCAACCCGCCCCGATTTTCGGGGCGGATCATGACGACCATATTACCCGGGGCGCTTCGCTCCGATTCCGGGCCCATGCACGCTCGTCACGCCACCAGCTGCCCTCTGTCCTGCTTGGCCGTCCGATTGTTCACCGTAGAACGCCAAGGCTCCCCGCCTTCCAACGCGGGCGTCGATTCGAAGAGCTCGGCGATCCACTCCGCAAATACGCGCACTTTCGCGGACAAATGCCGGTTATGCGGATAAACGATCGAAATGGGCTTTGGCTTCGGATTGCAATCGGGCAAGACTTCTTTCAACGAGCCGTCGATCAGATGCGGCAACACCATGAAAAGCGTCGGCTGAATCAGGCCGAATCCTTCCAAGCCGCAGGTGACATAGGCATCCGAATCGTTGACCGTGACAACGCCATTCATCTTCACTTCCACCGGCTTGCCGTCGATCAGAAACACCCACGGCACGGCGCGTCCGTCATGGCTCGCGCGGTAGTTGACGGCACGATGCGAAACGAGATCGTCGATGCTTTGCGGCGCGCCATAACGCTCGAGATAACCTGACGATGCGCATGTGACCCGCCGCAACATCCCGATGCGACGCGCCACCATCGAAGAATCCTCGAGCGGGCCGATTCGAATCATGCAATCGACGCCCTCTTCGACCGGATCGACGGCACGGTCCGACAACCCGAGATCGAGCGTGATGTCCGGATAGCGCTGGTGAAAGAGCGGCAACGCCGGAATCACGAGCCGCCGCCCGAGCGCGCCCGGCATATGGACGCGCAGCATGCCGCCCGGTTTGCGATTGCCCACCTGAAAGCTCGCGTCGGTCTCCGCGATCTCCGCAAGAATCTTGATGCAGTGCTCGTAGTACGCCGCGCCGTCCGAGGTGAGCGCCAGCCGCCGTGTCGTGCGATTCATCAAACGCACGCCCAGCACCGCCTCGAGATTCTGAATGACGGTCGTGACGGTCGCGCGCGGTATGCGCAGCGTTTCCGCCGCCCGCGTGAAGCTGTTCGCCTCCACCACGCGGGTAAAGACTTCCATCGCCTGTAGCCGGTCCATGCTCGCCCCTCCGAATAGCCAACAGTCGAGAATAGGTCACCGAGCGGGCGCGGCACAAGTCTCCGGCTCCGTAACGCCTCGCCGGAGGCCGCGCCGTTCCTCCGGAGAAGCGCACATCGATTTGATCGATTCGATCAAAACCAGGGTTTACACAGAGTTGAAACGACCGATCCGGTCGGCTAACATGCTTACATCGATCACCGGCGATGGCCTCTTCGGCGCACGCTAGCGCGAGGCTCCTCCCGCGCGCCGCCGCGGATTGACCGAACCGATCAAAACAATGCACCCGCGATCGGGCGCACCATCGAGCAGGAGATATATCAGTGGCATTCAAAGGAATCGTGCCCGCGCTGATCACACCGATGACGCCGGACGAAGAAATCGACGAGCAAGGACTCCGGACGCTCGTCGACAAGCTCATCGAGGCGGGCGTACACGGTCTTTTCGTGCTGGGTACCAATGGCGAGTTCATTTCGCTCTCGGAACCGGAGAAGCTTCGGATCGCGCGCATTGCCGTGGATCAGGCACGTTCGCGCGTGCCCGTCATTGCCGGCACCGGCGCCTACGCCACGCGCGATGTCATCGCGCTCAATCGCAAGATGGAAGACGTCGGCGTGGACGCCGTTTCGGTCGTTACGCCCTATTTCAACGGTGCCACGCAGGCGGAGCTGTTCACGCATTACGAACGCATCGCGCGCGCCACTGCGCTGCCCGTCATGCTCTATACGATTCCGGCCAAAGCGGGCGTTACGTTGAATGTGGATACCGTTCGGCGTCTGGCCGACATCCCCAATATTCGCGGCATCAAGGACAGCGGCGGAGATTTCGATCGGCTCTTGCAATTGATCGCGTTGCGCCGCGACGACTTCGCCGTGTTCACGGGCACCGACTCGATGATCCTGTGGACATTGATCGCAGGCGGCGACGGCGCGGTTGCCGCCACCACGAACGCCGTGCCCGGCGTTGTCATGTCGATTTGGAACGACTTTCAACGTGGCGACATCGCGGCCGCGCGGCAGGCGCAGGAATCGCTGCGCGCATTGCGCGAAGCGTTCGCGCTCGGGACGTTGCCCGTCGTGTTGAAGACCGCCGCGCAGATGCTCGGGATGCCTGCAGGACCGGCGCGCGCGCCCGCGCAACCGCTCGATGCCGCGGCCCGCGAGCGGCTCGCGAAAGCGATCGAGCACTATCCGCGCATGGATTGACAGACAGTCTTCACGCCTTCATCCGATCCGAAAATCCTTGGCCCCCTATGAACCCGGCTTACCACTTCCAAACAGTCAGGCACATCGTGCACGGATCCGGCAGTCTCGAGCAGTTGCCCGAGAAGCTCGCCCTGCTCGAGCGTCCCATCCGCCGCATCGCCTTCATCACGCAGCCGGCCATGGAACGCAACGGTGTCGCTGCGCGCGTCGTCGCGGCGCTCGAATCGAAGGATATCCAGGTGCTGACGGTACGCGATGTCGAGCCCGAGCCGACTATCGAAAACGTCGAGACCGTATTCGGCGAGCAGATCGCGCCGTTCGCGCCCGACGCGGTCTTGTCGATCGGCGGCGGCAGCGTGCTCGATGCGGCGAAGCTCTTCGCGGCGCGCATGACGAATCGCGAGCCGTTGCGCGACTGGCTTGGCGTCGATCGCATCGGCTCGCCCGGCATCCCGCTGATTCTCGTGCCGACGACCGCCGGCACCGGCTCCGAAGTCACGCCCAATGCCATCGTCACGCTACCGGACGAGGCGCTCAAGGTGGGCATCGTGAGCCGTCATCTGCTGCCGCAACTGGTGATCCTCGATGCGACGCTCACGCTCGGTCTGCCGCAGCCGATTACCGCGGCAACCGGGATGGACGCATTCATTCACGCGCTCGAATCCTATATCTCGACGAAGGCCAATCCGATCAGCGATATGTATGCGATGGAATCGATGCGCCTGATCGGCGCGAACATCGTCGACGCTTATCGGAACGGCCGCTCGCTTGCAGCGCGCGAGGCGATGCTGCTCGGATCGATGTACGGCGGTCTCGCCCTCACGGCCGCAGGGACCGCGGCCGTGCATGCGCTCGCCTACCCGCTCGGCGGGATGTTCAATATCACGCACGGTGTCGCGAATTCGATGCTGTTGCCGCACGTCATGCGATTCAATCGCGATGCGATCGTCGGGCGCCTTGCCAACGTGGCGCGCGCGCTTGGACTGTCCGCTCATGGCGATGACGACGCGGCGGCAGCCGACAGCCTGCTCGCATCGATCGGCACCTGGACCGAGGTCATGGCCATCCCGCAGGATTTGCGCGCGTTCGGTGTATCGGAAGCCGATGTGCAGCCGCTGGCCGAAGCGGCACTCAAAGTGAAGCGGCTGCTCGGCAACAACCCCAAACCCCTCGATCTCGAAGACATCAAGGGGATTTACAAGCGGCTGCTGCCATGACTTCGTCCGCGCAACGGCAGGCGCCGAAACTCCTCGTCGTCGGCGACGATCTGTCCGGCACCGCCGACAGCGCCGTTGCCTGCGTCCGCTGCGCGATGCGTGCGCGCGTCGTGCTCGACGCCCATGGCGCAACGAATTCAGCGCCATCGGCGTCTCCGTTTGCCGCGAACGAACACGTCGATGTGTTGGCGGTCGATACCGATTCGCGTCGATTGATCGCATCGGAAGCAATGGCCGTCACCGCCGAGGCATGGCAGGTATTCGGCGCCGGCCGGCGTCTTTTCAAAAAAATCGACTCGACGCTGCGCGGCAACATTGCCGCCGAGATCTGTGCGCTGACCGATCGTGCAGGCATGGCCATCGTCGCGCCTGCGTTCCCGCACGCCGGACGCATCACGCGTAACGCACGACAAATGGTGTTCGGTGTGCCGGTCGAAGAGTCGGAGCTTTGGCGCAACGAAGGCATCGTCGGCAAAGGCGATTTGCAAGCGATGCTGTCCGTTGCGGGCCTGCGCGTGGCGACCGTCGGCCTGTCCGGCATTCGCAACGGGCCGACCGAACTCGCTGCGACGCTGGCTTCGCATCGAACGAGCGGCGTGCAGGCCGTCGTCTGCGATGCCGAGACGGATGACGATCTGCGTTGTATCGCACAAGCTTCGATAGCGCTCGATCAAGTGTTCTGGGTCGGTTCCGCGGGGTTGGCCGCGCCGCTCTTCGAAGCGCTTTGCGAAGCGGCTGCCAGCACGGCACCTTCCGCACCGTCCGCACCTTCCGCCGAAACCCTGCCGAGCTCGGCTGCGCTGCGATCGGGACTGCATCGATCGCCGCGCGGGGTACTCGTCGTCGTAGGCAGCATGTCCAGTGTGTCCCATCGTCAAGTCGCCATGCTGCAGGCCAATGCAGCCGGCTCGATCGAACGCATCGACATCGACGCTACGGCACTGACCGAGCCGGCCCATCCCGACGCCCTCGCACTGGCCGATCGTGTCGGGCAGGCATTGGCGGCAGGACGCCATGTCGTCGTCTCGCTCGGGCAGGATCAGCGGCTCGATGCGGCCGACGGTGCGCGCTTCGTCAACCATCTGGCTGCCCATCTCGTGCCCGCCGCAGTTCACGCGGCAGCGCTCCTCGTCACCGGCGGCGAGACCGCGCGCGCCCTGCTTTCGGCAATGGGCGTGCGCTCGCTCGCCGTCGCCGAGGAACTCGAATCGGGCGTCGCGCTGCTCGTGGCGGACGAGGGCGAGTGCCGCGGTCTGGCCGTCGTCACGAAGGCCGGCGGCTTCGGCGAGCCCGACACACTTTACCGAGCCTGGCGCCGGCTCGTCGCCTTTCGAGAGGAGGGTGCCTTGGCATCGCCATCATTCACCGAAGAGGAAACCATGACATATCGTCCGGTAATCGGCATCACGATGGGCGATGCTGCCGGCGTGGGACCCGAGATCATCATGAAGAGCCTCGCGCATCGTTCCGTGTACGACGGCTGCCGGCCGCTCGTCATCGGCGATGCCAAGCGCCTCGTCGATGCGGGACAACGCGTCGGCGTCGAATTGCGCGTTCGCGCCATCGCCGAACCGAGCGAAGCGCGCTTTGCTTTCGGCGAGGTCGATTGCATCGATCTCGGCCTGATCCCACCCGATCTGCCCTACGGCAAGCTCTCGGCCATCGCGGGCGATGCGGCCTACCGCTATATCGCGCGCACGGTAGCGCTGACCTCGTCAGGTGCGCTCGACGCCATCTGCACGGCCCCGTTGAACAAGGAAGCCCTGCATGCCGGCGGCCATCTTTTCCCGGGCCATACCGAAATGCTCGCGTATCTGACCGGCATTCCCGAAGTGTCGATGATGCTCGTCGCGCCACGCCTGCGCGTCATTCACGTCACGACGCATATCGGGCTTCTCGACGCCATCGCGCGCATCGAGCCGGGCCTCGTTCAGCGCACCATCGAGCGGGCTCACGACACGCTGGTACGTGCGGGGATCGACGAGCCGCGCATCGGCGTGTGCGGAATCAATCCGCACGCGGGCGAGAATGGCCTGTTCGGCTACGGCGAAGAAGAGGAAAAGATCATGCCCGCGATCGAGGTGCTGCGCGAACGCGGATGGAATGTGGAAGGTCCGCTGCCGGCCGATACGCTTTTCTTCCGGGCGGGACGAGGCGATTTCGATGTCGTCGTCGCGATGTACCACGATCAGGGCCATGGCCCCGTCAAGGTGATGGGGCTCGAGGCGGGCGTCAACGTGACGGTCGGGCTGCCCGTCATTCGCACCTCCGTCGATCACGGCACCGCCTTCGACATCGCGGGTAAGGGTATCGCGGACGAACGCAGCATGCTGGAAGCGCTGAAACAGGCACAAGACCTGGCAACGCGACGCGCCGTTCAGGCGGCTTGAACGCAACGCAAAGGTTGGGCGCAGCTCGCCGCGTCTAACCTGCGCCGAATAAAGTCAACCGGCAGGAGACATTCATGAACCGATTCACCGTGTGGGATACGGCCGTCATCGTCGCGATGGTCGCCGTTTATATCGTCGTGACGACCTGGATCAGCCTGCGGCTGCGCAGCAAGACAAACGAGCAATTCATGGTGGCCGGTCGCTCGATGCCGACGATCGTCGTCGCCGTTCTTCTGATGTCCGAGTTCATCGGCGCGAAATCGACGGTCGGTACCTCGCAAGCGGCGTTCAGCCTGGGCCTCGCGGCGTCGTGGTCCGTCATCGCCGCGTCCATCGGCTTCCTGCTTTTTGGACTGTTCATGGCGAAGCGGCTTTATCGCTCGGGCGAGTTCACCATTTCGGGTTTCATCGCGCAGAAATACGGCAATGCGGCCAAGCTCGTCGTCTCCGCGATCATGATCTATGCGCTGTTCATCGTGAACGTCGGCAACTACGTCAGCGGCGCGGCCGCCATTGCAACGGTGATGCGTGTGAATCTGCCTACCGCCGCGCTGATCACGGCGGTCGTCAGTACGCTTTACTACGCCTATGGCGGATTGAAGAGCGTCGCCTATGTGACGATTCTGCATAGCGCGGTCAAGCTGCTCGGCATCGCCGTTCTCGTCTGGGTCGCATGGTCGATGACGGGCGGGATCGGCGCGATGAGTCATTCGATGCCGGCCCATTACTTCAGCTGGAACGGCACGCTGAGCGGCAGCAAAATCGGTGCGTGGGTCATCGGTACCGCGGGCGCGATCTTCTCGACGCAATTCATCATTCAGGCGATCTCCGGCGCGCGCTCCGCGAACGAAGCCCGGAATTCGACCTTGATCGCAGCGGCGCTCTGCGTGCCGATCGCGCTTGCGTTGGGATTCATCGGCGTCTCGGCGAAGTTCCTGTTCCCGAACATGAAGAGCCTTTACGCGCTGCCGATTTTTCTGCAGCATATGCACCCGCTGCTTGCCGGCCTCGTGACGATTTCGCTCGTGGCATCGATCTTCGTCAGCGTCAGTACCGTCGCGCTCGCGATTGCATCGCTGATCGTCAAGGATTTTTACGTGCCCCGTTATCGGCCCACGCCTGAGCGCGAGTTGCAGATGACACGGAATATCTCGTTCGTCGTCGGTTTCGTGCCGCTCATCTTCGTGCTGTTCGTCCCGCAAATTCTGGCGCTCTCGTTCTTCACGCGCGCGCTCAGGCTATCGGTCACCGTTGTTGCCCTGATCGGCATCTATCTGCCGTTCTTCAGCAGCAGCCGCGGTGCCATCGTCGGCATGGTGCTGGCCACCCTCGCGACGACGGTCTGGTATCTGCTCGGCAATCCGTTCGGTCTCGACAACATGTACATCGCGCTGGTCGTACCCGCGCTCGTCATGGTGGCGGAACGGCTCATCCCATCGTCGTCGCAGCGGCAAACCGCACTGCGCTGACGCGCGGCTCATTACACCGTTACACCGATATACCGCTTCACCGCTTACAGGACCTGCGATGACGAATCAATCGACGTTGCCCATCGAGGCGTCGTCCATGCCGGGCCGGCTGCATCCCGCACCGGGCGACACAGGGCGCATCGATGCCTATCTTCCCGCTGCGACCGTGCAAAGCCACGCGGCCAATCTACTCGCGCTGACGAATGGCGATTTGCTATGCGTCTGGTTCGGTGGCACGCAGGAAGGCGTACCCGATATCTCGATCTATTTGTCGAGGCTCGTTGCGGGAAGTTCGACATGGACCCATCCGGTCAAACTGTCTGACGACCCGACACGCTCCGAGCAAAACCCCGTCCTGTTCGCCGCGCCCGACGGCAAGCTCTGGTTGCTCTACACGGCGCAGTTGTCGGGCCATCAGAATACGTCGATCGTTCGGCGCCGCATCTCCGACGACAACGGCCACACGTGGGGACCCATCGATACGCTCTTCGACCGGCCCGGCACGTTCGTGCGTCAGCCGATCGTCGTCGCGCGCGATGGCGCATGGCTGTGCCCTGTCTTCATGTGCCGCGTGGCGCCGGGCGAACGATGGTCCGGCAACGACGATATCAGTGTCGTGATGCGCTCCGTGGACAACGGCCGCAGTTGGTCCGAGCATGAAGTGCCCGGCAGTGTCGGGTGCGTGCATATGAATATTCAGTCGCTGAACGACGGCACGATGATTGCGCTTTTTCGGAGCCGCTGGGCCGATCATATCCACCTGAGCCGTTCGTCGAACGGTACCGACTGGAGCGAACCGCGCGCGCTCGCCTTGCCGAACAACAATTCATCGATCCAGTTCACAGCGCTTGCGAACGGTCATCTCGCGCTCGTGTTCAACAACAGCAGTGCAGCGAACAGCACGGCCCGGCGCGCATCGCTTTACGACGATATCGACGATGCGGAAGACAGCGGAACGCTGCGCACGCAGTCGGCGTCCACTCGCGGAACGGCATTCTGGGGCGCGCCGCGCGCACCGATGACGCTCGCCATTTCAATCGATGGCGGGCGCTCATGGCCTGCGATGCGCAACCTGGAAACGGGCGACGGTTATTGCATGACCAACAATTCGTCGGATCGGCTCAATCGCGAGTTCTCGTATCCGTCGATCGTTCAGTCGCGAGACGGGCGACTGCACATCGCCTTCACCTACTTCCGCCAGCGCATCAAATATGTCTGCGTGACGGAGGAGTGGGTCGCGGCAAAGACGGAGCAGGTATGATGCCGACGTCGCATCCTGTCTCGGCTCTGAGCACCCCATGAAAGTTGCGCGTCGTCGCGAAGCCATGTTGCAAGCCGTATTGAACGGCATGACCGAAGTCTCGGCCCTGCGCGAGCACTTCGGCATTTCCGAAGTCACCGTACGGCGCGATTTGCGCGCGCTGGCCGATAACCGGCTCATCCTGCGCACCTATGGCGGCGCAGCGTCCGTCAGCACCCACGCACCGGAAGAATCTCTCGACGAGCGCCGCCATAGCTTTCCGGCGGAAAAAGAAGCGATCGGCCGGGCCGCCGCCGCGCATGTCGCTGAAGGCGACACCATCTTTCTCGACAGCGGCACGACGACGGCGGCACTGGCCCGCGCACTCGCGAACCGCAAGGACATCCATGTCGTGACCAACAATCTGCTCGTCGTGCAGACATTGGCGACGACTGGCGTGCCGCTGACACTGGTGGGTGGCGAGGTCCGGGAGCCCAGCATGAGTACGCTTGGGCCGCTTGCCCAACTGACGCTGAGCCGTATCAGTGTCGACAAAGCGTTCATGGGCGCCGACGGCGTGGTACCCGGCCGCGGGCTGTGCGAGGCCACCGCGGACCAGGCGTGGCTCAAGGAATGTCTGATGCGGCAAGCGGCAAACATCTATGTGCTGGCGACATCCGACAAACTGAATCGCGACAGTCAGCAGCATTGGGCACCGATCGAAGGACCGTGGACGCTGATAACCGATGCCGATGCCTCACATGCGGGGACACGAGCATTTGCGGGCATGGTCGGACTCACGATCGAATCGGTTCGGGTGGCAGGCTCGGCCGCGGCGTAGCGGCACGACGCAATCTCGACCCGTCTCGACGCGGTCAAAAATTCATCGCCACAGACGCACGCCCGAGGGAATAGAACGACGGGCCTGCCGGTATTTCAGACGTGCCTGGATCAGAGCGGCACGAATTCCCGACACGCGGTGCACCGCACGGTGCAGTGTCGGTCCATCATGAATACCGGTAGGAGAACGCCATGAAGATACTGATTGCAATTTCCGTTGCTGTTTTGGCGCTATGCGCCGCCGAGGCTTGGGCGGGCGACGATGCGGGTGCGAACGCGTCGGTCTCGGACAACACCGCGGCGATGACCACCGAATCCGTCGGCGGTACGACGGGCGGCATGAGCGGCAGCGGCGCGCTCGTTGGTAAAACTCGCGAGCAGGTGTACCAAGAATTACTGCGTGCCCAGCAAGACGGCACCATCGATCGCATGAATGCCTTCTATGGCGGAGGCAACTGAAGCAGTCCGTTCAGTCGGACGAGGCGGTTGATCCGATCAAACCAAACTTGCGCCGGTCGGCGATGCGCGCGCGCTACCGGCAGCGAAAGTCCTCTTGACGATCACGGCCGCATGCGCGGCACTCGCTCAGCGATATCGCGCGCGCGAGGCCGCGCGCGCGGGCACACTCCTTGCGCCTCTTCGCACGCCCAAGGAAACAGACGCGAGACGATCGTCCCCATACCGCCGAACGGACGCTTCGCACCCTGCTCCTTGTGTGTTTTGCACCACACATATGACATATCGTTCGTATCGCCCAGCCATCGGGTTGCCACCGATACGCGGCCGGATTAAATTGTCCCGTCGACTTTGAACATGAGGCTCAACTATCGGGGTCGGAGTAAGCGATGTACAAGACGACGCAAGAAGAATCCCGCAGTCTCGGCGCGGCGCCCGATTGGGCCGCGCCGAATGCGCACGCCCCCGTGGGATTCGATGAACAGATGAGCGCGCCGCGCGCAGGATTCGTGCGGCCTGCCCTATTGGCGGTTTCGGCCGCCTCGCTTGCGCTGGGCGTGGCGGGAACCGTGGCGTACGGCGTCTGGTTCAATCACGATCAGCGCATTTACGCGAATGCGATGGAAAGCGCGCGACGCGCGTTGCGGCTCAACGATCGACCGCCCCCGATCCAGGCAACCGCTGGCATCGTGCTGCCTCAGCCGACACTCACGCCGCAGTTGACCGAGCGTGCCGCGCCAGCGCAAGCTGCTGCGCCGGCACCCGCTCCGCCCGCTCCGCCCGCGGTCGCAGCGGCGCAGCCCGAGCCGCCCCACCCCGCTCCGGCCCCGGCCAAACGCACGACGGTATCCACGCGCGCCGAGGCGCCGGCCCGCGCCAAGACGAGCCACAATCCCTTTAGGAAGATCGCTGCGTTTTTCCGTCCGTCCAACTATCGCCACCATGGCACACGACGTCAGCCAGACGCCTTCGGTCGCCCATAGCGCACCGCCACCATGGCGCCCCTGGGATGGGCACGCCCCCGCCCCGCGGTTGCGGGCCGGCCCTCGCGTCATGGCGATTGCCTCGCTGAGTTTTCTTCTGATCGGCTTTTTCTTTTTGGCACTGCAAATCAAGGCGATCTTTTCGGATCAGTTGAAACAGGAATACGTGGGGCTCGTGTTCGAAGCGATCGAACGTGCGGAAGCGGCCCGCACCACCGTCAGCGAAGCCACGCAAACGCGAGACATCGACGATATTTCCGCCGCTGCCTATCAAGCTGCACGCGCCAGTCTCGACAACCGTCTGAAAACGCTTGCCGCACTCGTGAATGCAAGCCCGTTCGAGACGTCGCGCATTCCCGAGTCCGCGATTTCGCCCAGCGCCACGCTGGACGATATGCGCACACTGCTCGATTTCACGGCAGCGTACTGGCGCGCCCAGCGCGATCGCACCACAGCGGATATGCGCACACGGCTCTCGCGCGTGGCGGATGCACTGATCGTGCTCTCCGCGGTGCTCTTCGGCGCGCTGATGACTGCGCTCGTCATGTATTCCGCGCGCAATCGGCAATTGGCCCATGAATCGCGGGAATTCAAGCAAGCCGCATTGCACGATGCTCTGACCGGCTTGCCGAATCGGCGCAGACTGCTCGATGCGATCGAAGTCGCCGCGGCAAAGTCGGCGCAGGCGGCCGAGAACGGCCGGCCCCGAAAGTTCGCCGTCCTCTACATCGATCTCGATGGATTCAAAGCCATCAACGATACGCGTGGGCATCGTGCCGGCGACGAGCTTCTCGTCGCCGTGGCCAACCAATTTCAGCACGTGCTGCGCGTGACCGATGTAGTGGCGCGCATCGGTGGAGACGAATTCGCCGTGCTCGTGCAGGAGTTCGTGAACGAAACGCAATTGGCCGCGATCGCGCAACGACTCATGAAAGCGGTGAGCGAGACGGCGGACCGTCTGGGCGTCGGCTTCGTGACCGCGAGCATCGGCATCGCCAGTTGTCCCGATCCGATCAGGGATCACGACCGTCTCATTGCCGCGGCCGACGAAGCCATGTATCAGGTCAAGCGCACAGGAAAGAGCCGCTATGCGTTCGCGGCTCCCGCATCGAGCGCCGCGTCCTGATGTCCGTTCGCCTCGAGTTCTTGCCGAGAGTGCGGTGCGCCTGAACTCTCCGCGCTATGCGATATGCGCCGCAAAACCCGACTGGCCCGGCGCGACCTCGTCACGCAGCGTCAACTCGGGTATAGCGTAATCGCCTCCATTTTGCGGGCGAAACGCAATCGGCTCGGCGGTCCACAGTTCGTCGAGGCGGCCACGCAGCGCGTCGCATATCGACGCATACTTTGCCTCGTCGATCTTGCCGGTCCGAAAGACTGTAAACGGCGGCAAAACATCGAAGCCGGGGTAGTACAGGATGCCGTGATGAATCGGGAACAGCAGGTCGTTTATCGGCCCGTTGACGCCGCGAGCGCTGTAGTGCGACTCCCAGCCGCCTGCCGTCACGAGCAGCATCGCGCGCTTGCCCACCATGACACCTTCGCCGAAGCGGTCGCCCCAACGTCGATCCGAGTGCTCGCCCACGCCATAGCCAAACCCGTACGCATAGACGCGTTCGACCCAGCCCTTCATGATCGCGGGCATCGAGTACCACCAGAGCGGGAATTGAAAAATGACCGCATCCGCCCAACGCAGTTTTTCTTGCTCACGCACGACGTCGTCCGGTTGGGTACCGCTTTCGAACGCATGCTTTGAAGCGAGCGAGGGGGTGAAGCGAGCGCCGGGCTCGAGATCGACGAAATCATCGGTATCCAGGGTCGCCTTCCACTTCATCGCATATAAATCGGAGACTTGCACCTCATGCCCTGTGTTGCACAGGTGACGGACAGCGAAACGATTGAGCGAGCCATTCAGCGATTGGGGCTCCGGATGGGCATAGACGATCAGGACATTCATGACGGCACCTTTTTCGATTGGCGGAATGTCGGCAGGATAGTGGTCACCCGGGGCATAATGGAAATGAATTCCGTTGATTTCAGGTATTGGCGTGGTTAATCTCCGCAAGCTCGATTTGAATCTACTGATGACGCTGGACGTGCTTCTTTCGGAATGCAACGTCACACGAACTGCTGAGCGTCTCCATCTTTCTCAGCCATCGGTCAGCGTCCATCTGGCCAAACTCAGGGAGATATTCGGAGATCCGCTGCTGCTGCCGGGCGCGCGCGGCATGCGCCCGACCGCTCGCGCACTGGCGTTGCGCGAGCCGCTGCGGCGTGCTCTTGAAGCGCTCGAACATGCCGTCTCGCCGGCGGCACCGTTCGACCCGGGTCTGGCCGACCATACGTGGCGCGTGGCCGCCACCGACTACAGCGAAATGACCGTTTTACTACCGGTGCTGAGCGGTCTGCGCGCAGCAGCACCGGGCACCCGGCTCGCGGTAGTGGAGATGGTGCCCGCGGACTTCGCGCGGCAGGCGGCCGAGGGGCTGATCGATCTCGCGTTCCATACGCGTGACAATGCACCGGCCGGCTTACGCAGCCGCCTGCTCTTTGCGGAGCGATACGTGCTCGTCGGCCGGCAGGGGCATCCGCGCCTCAAAAGACGGCTCACGCTCGCGCAGTTCTGCGCGCTCGAGCATGTGATCGTGTCGCCGGATGGCGGTGGTTTTCACGCGGCCACCGATAAAGCGCTGGCCGCGAAAGGCATGGCGCGCCGCGTCGCGCTTTCCGTGCCGCATTTCACGTTCGTGATGTCGGTGCTGGCCAATACCGATCTCGTTGCGATGCTGCCGGCGCGCCTCGTGCAAAACACGGACGTGTTGCGTATCGTCGAAGCTCCGCTGGAAGTACCTGGCTACGAGATGATGATGCTTTGGCACGAGCGCTCGCATCGGGATCCAGCGCATCGCTGGCTGCGTGAGTACATTGCGGGTTCGGTTTAGGTCGATCCCATGCTGTAGCCGCTGCTACGCATCGGTACAGGCTTCGGGCGTTTGCCGCGTTCGGGAACTGCTCCCCCAAACGCAGCGAACGCGGCGAACCCTCAAACCGTCACCACAATTTTCCCGAACTGCTCGTTCGATTCGAGATAGCGATGCGCCTCCACGATATCGTCGAATTCGAACGTCCGATCGACGACCGGTTTCAGTTTCCCCGATGAAAGCCCTGCCAGGATGAAGCGTTTCGCCTCGGCAAATCGTTGAGCGTCGAGTATGACGCGCTTATAGGTATAGCCATGAACCGCGATCCGCTTGCTCAGCATGGCAAAAAGCGGCATGGCGGTAGGCTCCGGGCTGAGCGCGCCATATTCGAGCACGATGCCATCGTTGCATACCACGTCCGCCAGCTCGGTCAGCATCGGACCGGCGATGGGATCGAACGCGACGCGTACCCCCGCCCCTTTCGTGATCTCTTTCACCCGTTCCGCCAGACTCTCTTCCTGCGTCGCGATCACGAAGTCAGCGCCGCACCCGAGCAGCGCATCGCGCTTCGCATGCGTGCGCGTCGTCGCAATCACGGTCGCGCCAACCAGCTTGGCGACCTGAATCGCTGCAATGCCGACACTGCTCGATGCGGCCGTCACGATCACGGCATCCTTCGGCCCAAGTTTGGCAATGTCGACGAGCGCGCCCCAGACCGTCACATACGGCATCCAGATCGCGCTCGCCTGCACCCAGTCGAGCCCTGCCGGGTGCTTCACGACGAAATCGGCCGGTACGTTGATCGTTTCGCCATAGGTGCCCCAGCGCGTAATGGAAGGCGGCGGCACGACACCGACAGCATCGCCAATCGCCACATTCTCGACGCGCGCACCGAGCGCGGTCACGACACCGGATGCCTCATAGCCCAGCCGTGCAGGAAAGACGGCCGTTTCGACATAGCGTCCCGTTCTGAACATCGACTCCGCCCGGTTGAGCCCAATGGCCTTGACCTGCAGCGTCACCTCATCGGGGCCCGGCGCAGGTACAGCGACTTCTTCGATCTTCAAAACTTCGGGACCGCCATTCTGATGAAAGCGCACGACACGTGACATGATCGATCTCCTGTCCAATTTAGGAGCACTCAATATAATTCGACGCATCGGCGCGATAAATCGCGCGTTCAACGCATCTATCGAAACAGGCGGTTTCGAATCATGGATCGACTCACGAGCATGTCCGTCTTCGTCAAGGCCGCGGAAACCGGCTCGTTCGCGGCCGCGGGGGCGGCGCTCGGGCTATCCTCCCAGATGGTTGGCAAACACGTGCGCCTGCTTGAACAATGCTACGGCATGCGCCTCATCAATCGGACGACGCGCCGGCAGAGCCTCACGGAGGCCGGGCAGGCCTTCTACGAACGCAGCAAATCGGTGCTGGCCGAGATGGATGCCGTGGACGCGCTCGCCGCCAATTTGCAAGCCGCGCCGCGCGGCAAGCTGCGCGTCAACGCGCCGGTCAGCTTTGGCGCATACAGCCTCACACCCATGCTCGCGCGGTACCTGCGTCAATATCCGGACGTGCAGATCGATCTCACGTTGAGCGACCGGATCGTCGATTTCGTCGATGAAGGCTACGATGCGGTGATACGTGTGGCGCAGTTGCCGGACTCCGGGCTGATTGCACGAGCGCTCGCGCCGTATCGGCTTTTGCCGTGCGCGGCGCCCGCCTATCTCGCCGAGCGCGGCTCGCCCCGGCACCCCCGCGACCTCGCCGATCACGAGTGCCTCGGCTTCACCTACTGGGCCCGTCCGCCGATTGCTGAATGGGAATTCACCGGACCCGATGGACGCCACACGGTGCAGGTCAAAAGCCGGCTTGCCATCAATAATGGGCAAGCATTGCGGATGGCCGCACTCGAGGGGCTCGGCATCATTCTTCAACCATGGGAGCTGCTGCGCGACGATGTCGAGTCCGGACGGCTCGTGCGGTTGCTGCCCGAATACGAAACACCGGCGCGTCCGATGCACCTGCTTTTCTCGCCGGACCGCCGCCCCACTCCCAAACTGCGCAGCTTCGTCGATTTCATTACCGAAACATTCGGCTAAGTCTGCAACGTCTGCACTACAATCGAGTGCCACGCAGTGCCCGCCCCGTTCCGCCCCATCTTCGACGAACCGTAAAAGAGGCGCTATGAACGCAGCCGCAATCACCGCATCGCCGCAGGCGCCATCCCCCATCCGGCACGTATTCGTGCTGATGCTCGAGAACCGGTCGTTCGATCATCTGTTCGCGCTGTCGGGCATTCCCGGCATCGTCGCGGCCAACTCCGAGGACACCAATACCTACGAGCGTATGCAATATTCGTTTGGCGGCGGCGCGCCCGCTCAGATGCCGACGGATCCAGGTCACGAGTTCGCGGATGTCGTCGAGCAACTATGTGGCGCCGGCGTCCAGTATCGTGCCGGCGAACCGTATCCGGCCATCGACAACTCCGGCTTCGTTGCAAACTACGCAAGGACGGGTGCCGAAGGCGCGCGACTATCCGGGGCCGATGTCGGCAAAGTCATGCAGGGCGTCGATATCCGCACACAGGCGCCGACGCTGTTCGAATTGGCGAGCGAATTCGTGCTATGCGACGGCTGGCACGCATCGATGCCCGGGCCGACGTGGCCGAACCGCTTTTTTCTGCATGGCGCCTCGTCCGCCGGGCTCGAGCATTCTCCAACCAGGCAGGAAATGGCGGAATGGGAAACGACTAACGGTTTCCCCTATCCCAAGGGTTCGATCTTCGATGCGCTGGGCAAAGGCAACTACCGGCTTTATCAGGATCAGTCGGGACCGCCCCTGGGCCACGTGCCGCAAGTGGCTTCGTTAAAGGGCATCGAATTTTTCGATGTCGAGGATCTCGCCCACTTCGAAGCCGACCTCGCGGCGGGCTATACCGCGCGCTACACGTTCATCGAACCGTGCTATGGCGACATCGTGCACGACACCTATGAAGGAGGCAGCTCGCAGCATCCGATGGACGGCCTTGCCGGTGGCGACCGGCTCGCCGCGCGCATCTATAACGCCATCCGCAACTCACCGCTATGGACCAGCAGCCTCTTTGTCATCCTCTATGACGAACATGGCGGCTTTTACGATTCCGTCAAACCGGGCGCCGCCGTCCCGCCGAACGACGGCGCGTCTGCAACGCTGAACGCGAGCGGCTTCGGCTTCGACATCTATGGGGTACGCGTTCCAGCGATCGTCGTATCGCCGTGGGTCGCTCGGGGACATGTCGATCAGACGGTCTACGACCACAGTTCGATCCCTGCGACGCTCGCGCGCCTGTTCGGCCTCGCGCCGCTGACCGATCGGGACCGCCGCGCCAAAGACCTGCTGACGCTCGTCACGACGACGTGCCGCAACGACTGCCCACAAAGGATTGGCTCATGACCCCGACCGCCTCCCCCGATCCGCGCGACGACGAACACGTCCCCGACGGCAGCAGCCTGATGGGATTCCTGCATGTGCTCAAGAAAGGCCATATCGCGCTCGTTGGGCGCGAAGCGGCGCACCGGCGCTTTGAACAGGTGCACACACGCGCACATGCGAGGCAGTACATCGAGGAATTGATGCCGCAGCTCATGCACGAGCGCAATCGTCGGCGACACGCCAGCTAGCAAGAACGCGAGCGCGTCGCATGCCCGTCATATCGCCTTCGAAAGCGACTGCCCCAACATCAGTAGCTCATCGAACTGCGTGATGAGCTCAAAGCATAAAAGAAATGCCATGGTGTAACCCAGCGCTGGAAAGCGCTGCATCGCGTCGAGCAACGGCCGCGCAAAACGCGCCCTGAGCGCCTCTCTCGTCATCAGCCAGGTGATGACCGCCCCAAGCGCAGCACCGGCAATGATGTCCGTCGGATAATGAAGACCGAGATAAACGCGCGGCAAGCAAATAAAAAACACCGCGTAGAAAAGCGCACAGAGACCGAGCCGCCAGCGCATGAGAAAAATGCCGGTCGCCACCGAGACCCAGAGCATCGCGTGATCGCTCGGAAATGAACCCCAGGTTCTAAACGCCGGATCTTTCAAACCCGCGGGCGGGAACGTCAGGTGCAACGCGGGATTGTGAACCGGCCGCACCCGGTAAGGCAGATAGTGGGCGAGAAACCTACCGATGGCGAGCGCCAACAGGCCGCTCGCGATCGTCGCGATCACCATTTCGCGATCCCACTCTTTGCGTTCGTTCGGATGGAACCAGATCCACCACAACATCGGTATCAAAACGAAGCCTTTGAACGTATAGAGGCCCGCAACCACTCTCACCGCATGGTTGAACAATACCCAATGCACCGCATGCTGCGTCATGTATGTTTGTATGGCCGTATCGAAACCGTTCATTCCGATCATTCCGATCGCTCTCCTGGATTGTCCGATTGACCCACATTCCTCGGTGGATTGGGCGTTTTTTTCGGGCCTCCCCCCGCGGAGGCATGCCGAACGTATCACCGCGAAATCGACACAAAAATGTAAATAAACGGCGGTTCAGGTGCTGGTCCGAGGGCGTGCGGCGCCTCGCACAGAAATGTTACGAATGCCTTTCAAAACACCTTTGCGCGCGTGTTTGGCGATCTTGTTTCGGACGCGAACGCCGCAGTGCCATAATCCCGGACTGCCATTGAAGCTTTGAGAGAGGCCAACTTGAAACATATCGACAACCCGCTGCACGACCTGGAAGTCGGAGTGGCGGACACGACGCAGGACACGACCCGCATCGACGACGTGCGCATCGGCGCGGTGCGCCCGCTCATCTCGCCGGCGCTGCTCCAGGACGAGCTGCCGGTCGCGCCCGATATCCAGGCGCTCGTCGAGAAAAGCCGCACGGCCATCGGCGACATCCTGCATGGGCGCGACGATCGCCTGCTGGCGGTAGTGGGTCCCTGTTCCATCCACGATCACGATCAGGCGCTCGAATACGCGCATATGCTCAAGCGCGCGGCCGACGCGCTGCAAGACGAGCTGTTCGTCGTCATGCGCGTCTATTTCGAAAAACCGCGCACGACGGTCGGCTGGAAAGGCTATATCAACGATCCGCGCCTCGACGGCAGTTTCCGGATCAACGAAGGACTGCGGCGTGCCCGCGAGTTGCTGCTCGACGTCAACGCGCTCGGGCTGCCGGCCGGCACCGAGTTCCTCGACTTGCTGAGCCCGCAGTACATCGCCGACCTGATCGCCTGGGGGGCGATCGGCGCGCGTACGACCGAAAGCCAAAGCCATCGCCAGCTCGCGTCAGGACTGAGCTGCCCCATCGGTTTTAAAAACGGCACGGACGGCGGCGTTCAGATCGCCGCGGATGCCATCGTCGCCGCGCGCGCGAGCCATGCGTTCATGGGGATGACGAAAATGGGCATGGCCGCGATTTTTGAAACGCGCGGCAACGATACAGCACACATCATCTTGCGCGGCGGCAAGAAAGGGCCCAATTACGATAGCGCCGCAATCGAGGAAACCTGCACGGTCTTGCGCAATGCGGGGCTCCGAGAACAAGTCATGGTCGATTGCTCGCACGCCAATTCCGGCAAATCGCACCTGCGCCAGCGCGACGTGGCAGTCGATCTCGCGCAGCAGCTCACGCGTGGCGAAAAGCGCATTGTCGGCGTCATGATCGAAAGCAACATCGAGGAAGGACGTCAAGATCTCAAGCCCGGCATTGCGTTGCGACATGGCGTCTCGATCACCGATGCGTGTTTGAGCTGGGCGCAAACCGAACCCGTGCTCGATGCTTTGGCCGAGGCCGTCCGTCGCCGCCGAGGCTGATCCAGGGCCTGGCCTGGCAACCCGCGCAACGCCGGAGAGAGTCCGGCGTTGCGCCCAAGCATCAACGCGATCGCTTGGCGAGTTCGTCGGCCTGCGCGCGTACGCGGTCCTCCTGCTCCCGCAGCTCCGGCGTGAACTCCTCACCGAAATCGGAAGCTTCGAAAAGCGGGCGGATTTCGATGTCCGAGTCGCTTTCCATCGGCTTCGGGCAGCGCTTGACCCATTCGAGCGCCTCATCCATCGACTTCACCTCCCAGAGCCAAAAGCCGGCAATCAGCTCTTTGGTCTCAGCGAACGGTCCATCGACTACGGTTCGCTCGCGCCCGGAAAAATGAACGCGCTTGCCCTTCGAACTCGGATGCAGGCCTTCGCCGGCCAGCATGATGCCGGCTTTGACGAGCTGCTCGTTGAATTCGCCCATCGCCGCCAACAACTCCGTGCTCGGCATCTTCCCCGCTTCAGATTCGTTCGACGCCTTGATGATTACCATGACTCGCATTGTCCTATCTCCTCTGGTGGATGATCGAGAGGCGTAGCAGCCTTCGCCTTCTCATGACATCGGCCGCTCGTTACGCCTTTGATGCTACGACGAACGGCGGCGGTCGAAATCGACATCGCGGTTCGCTCCGCACGAAAAAGGGGCTTTGCCCAGCCGAATGCTTCACGGAATAGGCGCGAAATACGCACGCGCTTATAGCGTAAAGGCGGCCCGGTCGAACACCACGAAAATTTGGCTGCCAATTTGCGCCCGGAGCGACTACATTCTCGGCAGGCGCCCCGCCGCCAAGATGACTGAAAACGACTGCTCTGCATTGGAGACTCAGATGCGAAATGTTCCGATTTCGATTTGGAGTGCAGCAGTAATTCTCGGTACCGCATTAGCCGGTGCCGCCTTGGCTCTACCTGCAACGGCCGACGAGTCCGATACCAGCCAACGTGTACACAACCGTCTGCCCGCGTTCATCGTGCCGGATAGCCTTCGCGTGACCTCATACGACGGCGTCACCGACGATTTGCTGACCGCAGGCCTCGGCAAGACAGGGCTGGCGGGTCCCGCGCCGGCGATTGCCGATCCGGCCCACCCAAGCGCAGCGGAGCTGCGGCGGCTTGCCATCTGGTCGAACTATCGGGCGCTCGTCGACATGACGGCAACAGGCGGCTACGGGCGATTTTGGGGGCCTAACGTCGATCTGAACGGGAACGACACGCTCGGCGAAGGCAAAATCGCGGGCACCGAATACCTGGTCTACGCCGACGACGGCAGTGGCCGGCGCAATGTGACGCTGCTCGTTCAAGTGCCAAGCAGCTTCGATCCCGCGAATCCTTGTATTGTCACGGCAACGTCATCGGGCTCGCGCGGTGTCTACGGTGCCATCTCCGCTGCCGGCGAGTGGGGCCTCAAGCGCGCCTGTGCGGTCGCTTACACGGACAAAGGCACGGGCAATGGCGCGCACGAACTCATGACGAATCGTGTGACACTGATCGACGGCCTGCTGGCCGACGCAACGGCGGCCGGCACCCAAAGCCTGTTCACCGCGAATGTCTCGTCGAAAGACCGTGCCGCATTCAATCAGGCATTTCCGAATCGATATGCGTTCAAGCATGCGCATTCGCAGCAAAATCCGGAAGCGGATTGGGGCAGAGATACGCTTGCGGCAGTCCAATTCGCTTACTGGGTTTTGAATCGGCAGTTCGCACCGGTCGCCGATGCGTCCGATCACCGGGTGCGCTACGAGCCGGGCAGTATCACGACGATCGCCGCGTCGGTGAGCAACGGTGGTGGGGCCGCGTTGGCGGCGGCCGAGCAAGACAGGCGCGGATGGATTACGGCTGTTGTCGTCGGCGAGCCGCAAATCAACGTTCGCATGCCGGGGCGCGCGCGCGTGATGGAAGGCGGCCAGCTTATCGCCGCCGCAGGCAAGCCACTCGCGGACTATATGACGCTCGCGAATCTGCTCGAACCCTGTGCCGCACTGGCGCCCGCGGCGGCCGGGGCGCCTTATCTGACCGCTTTGCCCGTTGCGACGACAACCGCGATTCGGACAGCGCGCTGCGCGTCGCTAGCGGCAGCGGGAATGGTCAATGGCAGTGACACCCAGACACAGGCAACCGATGCGCTCGCCCGGCTTCATGCGGCCGGCTACGAGGCCGATTCGGACGTGCTGCACGCGCCGATGTGGGACTCGCAGGCCGTACCGGCCGTTGCCGTCACCTATGCCGACGCCTACACGCGTTCGAGTGTGACGGACAATCTGTGCGGATTCAGTTTCGGCACGACGAATCCGGCGACGGGTGCGGCCGGTTTTCCGCCGGCTGCTTCGCCGATGCCAACGGTGTTCGGCCTGGGGAATGGGGTACCGCCTACCAATGGCATCAATCTCGTCTATAACCCGGTGCCGCCGGGAGGGGCCGACCATCGCCTTGCAACAGCGGATGCGAGCTTCGCCGGCGCGGCGTGCTTGCGCGCGTTATGGACCGGTCAAGACCCGCGCATGATGGCAAGCGTCGACGCGATACGCGTCAACGCCCAACTGCATGGAAAGCCGACTCTGATCGTGCAGGGACGCAGCGATGCGCTCGTGCCGATCAATCACGCATCGCGCGCCTATCTTGCAGCCAATAGCGTCCGCGAACCACATAGCCAGCTTGCGTTGTACGAGGTGACGAACGGTCAGCACTTCGACGCATTTCTCGGCGTGCCTGGCTTCGATACGCGGTTCGTGCCCGTGCACTACTACTACCTGCAAGCGCTGAATCTCATGTGGGCCCACCTGAAGAACGGTGCCTCGCTGCCGCCTTCGCAAGTGGTCAGGACCGTGCCGCGCGGCGGTACACCGGGTGCCGCGCCGGCGCTCGATTTAGCCAATCTGCCGGCGATCGTGGAAAATCCGGGCAGCAATGCGATCGAGGAACACCACGGCACGGTGCAAGTACCGCATTGATGGCGCGCTCGATCCACGACGCGTTTGGCTCAACACATATGCTGCCCGCCATTGATGGCGATGTTGGCTCCGGTCACGAAACCGGCATCGGTTGAGCACAGGTAGCAGACGAGCGCAGCCACCTCTTCCGGCTTGCCGAGACGGCCAGCCGGAATCTGCGGCAGGATTTTCGTATCCAGAATCTCCTGCGGAATGGCGGTGACCATTTTGGTGGCCAGATAGCCCGGCGAGATTGTATTGACGGTTACCCCCTTGCGAGCCACTTCCAACGCGAGCGATTTGGTGAATCCGTGCATGCCCGCCTTGGCCGCCGCATAGTTGGTCTGACCGACCGAACCCTTCGAACCGTTGACCGACGAAATGTTGACGATGCGGCCCCACCCGCGCGCGACCATGTCATCGCACAGAGGCTTGGTCATATTGAATATCGAATCGAGGTTGGTACGGATTACCGCATCCCAATTGACCTTATCGAGTTTTTTGAAGCTGGCGTCGCGCGTGATGCCTGCGTTATTGATCAGAATGTCGACCGGTCCGACTTCGGTTTTGATCTGTGCCACGCATTTCTCGCACGAGTCGTAGTCCGCGACGTCGACCGAATACGCGCGGAACTGTCGCCCCTCGGCTTCCATGCGAGCGAGCCACTCGTTCGTCCCCGTGTTACCGGGCGAATGGGTGACAACGACCGCATAACCGGCGTCATGCAGCTTGATGCTGATCGCCTCGCCCAACCCACCCATGCCACCCGTTACTACCGCGATTTGCTTCGCCATCGAATCGTCCTCACAAATACCAGCCGCGCCGACATGCGGCGCAGCACTACTTCAGTCAAAAATGGAATGCGTTGAAATGCGGAACGCCTTATCCAGAACGGATAAACGAAATCCCGCATTCAGATAGGAACCGAATGACGCGGGCCTTGCTGCCCGCGCGATGCTTGGTGCTTAGCGCTCAGCGCTTGCCGCTCGCGACCACGGCAGCCCAGTCCGCGGCACTTCGTTTGGCGACCTTGGATGCGGAAGCCGTAACGGCTTCCAGATTGCTCCCTGCCATTTCCACGGCCTGCTGGCTCGTCTTATGCAACGATTCACGCAACGTGGCGCCGGCGCTCAGCGCGCTTTTCCACGCGACGATCGCCGCTTCGGAGCCGGCGGGAGCGCTCTTCGCCGCTTCGTCGATGAGTTCCTGCACGCGTGCGTTATAGCGTTCGTATTGCAACTGCGCTAGTTGAGCGACCTCAGCCTGCGCGGTTGAAGCAATGTCGAACAACTGACGGCCATACGACAACGATTTCTCGGCGAAAGGCGTTGTGAAACCAGCTTGCAGTGCGAACCATTGCTGCAAGTCTGTCGTGCCAGGCGCCTTCGTCAGGTTCTCCTGCGACTCGGTCACCGTCGACCTGGCGACCTGCAGGTTCAGTGCGACCAGTTTTCCGACACACTCAAAGACTTTGCCGGTTAAACCGAAGAATGCGTCGAGGCCGGCACTCTGAGATGCGGCAATTTGCTCGGGACTCGATAAAACCATTATTGAAATTCCTTTGGGCTCAACCCGCCGCGCGAAACCATATGGATCGAATAGTTCGTTGAACGGCGGAAATAAATTATCCGGAGCGTAACGGCGCCTGCCAGGCGGCATGCGTCATCAAACTTCGGAGGCTTGCTACATGGAGGCACTACGGGTTCAAGTCGAATAAAAGCTGCTTCGATTACGTGTTCATCGGTGGCCGCCGCCCAGGCCGGGTGCGTCAGCGTCGGCCGCGGTCTCTAGCGCCTACGCGCGACGGCCATGAGGAAAGATGCCCCCTCGTTCGTCACATAAGGACGAGGATGGCCCGACGGAAGACTTTCGATTGATATCAGGCGCTGTTGCAACAGCGTGTCGAGTTCGGCGCGGTCCAGTTCGATCTGGTCGGGCGCGTGCTTGATCAGCATCAGGGTGGCGAACTCATGGGGGCTCAGCATGTCGTCTCCTCGATCCGGTCCGTCTGCATGTCGGGCACTAGTTACCGATTCAGCGGATATATGGCAACAACTTTTCCTGCGCTTTTGCTGGCGAATGCTCAGGAAATCCTTACGATACGCCATCATAACCTGACAATGTAGATTTGCAATATCCCTACCGCATTTTTTAATTCGTCTGGCGTATTTTGTTCGTCAGCTCTTTCAAATATGAATATAAAATTACTTATGAGGGTTTTTTGCTGTTGTAGCCAGACCGCCTCCAGGCAGTAGGGCTGCGAGCCGATGCGCAGTAAGTGTTGCCGAGCCCACTAAAGCGGCACTGAGTATCTTTTACGCTTGAAGCGGCCCATGAAATCCTCGGCAAGGAGAAGAACCATGCGCATGCTTATGAACGTACATATTCCCCATGAGCCCTTCAATGCTTTTGTGCGCGACGGCACGATTGGAGAAGTCATGTCGAAGATACTCGACGAGATGAAACCTGAAGCCGCCTATTTCACGGAGCAAAGCGGGCGCCGTGGAGCCATCCTCGTCATCAATCTCGAAGAGCCGTCGCAGATTCCCGCATTTGCCGAGCCTTGGTTTCTCACGTTCAACGCTGACTGTGAGTTTCGCGTGGTGATGGTACCGGAAGACCTTCAGAAAGCCGGGTTAGAGACGCTCGGCGCCAAGTGGAAATAGCGCGGGCTGTCGACAAAAAGAAACCCGCAGCGCCTCACGCGGTGCGGGTTTCAGTGATCTGCATACGACGCGGCGAAATGCTTGGTGGGCCCGGTTGGTTTCGAACCAACGACCAATCGATTATGAGTCGACTGCTCTAACCCCTGAGCTACGGGCCCAAGACAACGAACACGCTAGCCGCTGGAGGCGGCCTGTGTAAGTGCTGAAGCACTAACTCCGGCCGCAAAAAAAGACCCGGTGTTTTCACGCCGGGCCTAGCGCTGAATGATACCTCGATCAGTTGCCTTCGAGGAAGGACTTGAGCTTATCCGAACGGCTCGGATGGCGCAGCTTGCGCAGCGCCTTGGCCTCGATCTGGCGAATCCGCTCGCGCGTCACGTCGAACTGCTTGCCAACTTCCTCGAGCGTGTGATCCGTGCTCATCTCGATACCGAAACGCATCCGCAACACCTTGGCTTCGCGCGGCGTCAACGAATCGAGCACATCCTTCACGACATCGCGCATGCTCGCGTGCAGCGCCGCATCGGCAGGCGCCACCGTATTCGTATCTTCGATGAAGTCACCCAGATGCGAATCGTCGTCGTCACCGATCGGCGTTTCCATGGAGATCGGCTCCTTCGCGATCTTCATGATCTTGCGGATCTTGTCTTCCGGCATCTCCATCTTCTCGGCAAGCGTCGCCGGATCGGGCTCGAGACCCGTCTCCTGCAGAATCTGCCGCGAAATACGGTTCATCTTGTTGATCGTCTCGATCATGTGAACCGGAATCCGGATCGTACGCGCCTGGTCCGCGATGGAACGCGTGATGGCCTGGCGAATCCACCACGTGGCATACGTCGAGAACTTGTAGCCGCGGCGATATTCGAACTTGTCCACCGCCTTCATGAGACCGATGTTGCCTTCCTGAATCAGATCGAGGAACTGCAACCCGCGATTCGTGTACTTCTTCGCGATCGAAATCACGAGACGCAGGTTCGCCTCGGTCATCTCGCGCTTGGCCTGACGCGCCTTCAGTTCGCCGGCCGCCATTTGACGGTTCGTTTCCTTCAGATCCTTCAGCGGCAGCACCACACGCGCCTGCAAATCGATGAGCCGCTGCTGCTGCTCACGAATGGCAGGGATGTTACGCGACAAAATCGCGCTGTACGGATGGCTCTCCTCGACGATCTTGTCGGCCCACTCGAGATTCGTCTCGTGGCTCGGAAAACGCGCGATGAACTCCGCGCGAGGCATCCCGCACTTGTCGACGACGATATGCAGGATCTGACGCTCGACCTGACGGACTTCATCCACCTGTGCGCGCAGCGTGTCGCAGAGCCGCTCGACCGTACGCGCCGTGAAGCGGATCGACATCAGCTCGTTCTGAATCGCCTCTTGCGCCTTCAGATACGACTTCGACTTGTAGCCTTCCTTCTCGAACGCGCGGCGCATCTTGTCGAACCACTCGCTGATGAGCGCGAACTTCTCGAGCGACGAACGCTTGAGCGCTTCGAGCTGCGCGGCGTTGGCCGTCGCCTGAGCGGTGCCGTCGTCCTCTTCCTCTTCTTCCTCGTCTTCCTCTTCGACGTCCTCCGACTCGCTCTCGATCGTCTCGGCTTCCTGCGCCGAGAAACCGTCCGTGTCTTCGGCGTTCGGATCGATGAGACCATCGACGAGCTCGTCGATGCGGATCTCTTCGTTCGCCACACGCTCTGCCATCGCGAGGATGTCGGCGATCGTCGTCGGGCACGCCGAGATTGCCATCACCATGTGCTTGAGGCCATCCTCGATGCGCTTCGCGATTTCGATCTCGCCCTCGCGCGTGAGAAGCTCGACCGTCCCCATCTCGCGCATGTACATCCGCACCGGATCGGTCGTACGCCCGAATTCCGAATCGACGGTGGACAGCGCGACTTCCGCTTCCTCCTCGACTTCGTCATCGGACGCGACAGCCGGAGCGTTGTCGTTCAACAGCAGCGTCTCGGCATCGGGCGCCTGCTCGTAGACGGCAACACCCATGTCGTTGAACGTGCTGATGATGCCCTCGATCGCCTCGGTCTCCGTGAAGTTGTCCGGAAGGTGATCGTTGATTTCGGCATAGGTCAGAAAGCCGCGCTCCTTGCCGAGCTTGATCAGCGCGCGCAGCTTCGCGCGCCGCTCTTCGAGCTCCTCGGCAGTGCCCGGCTGGGTCGACGCGAATGCGTCCTTCAGGAGCGCTTTCTCCTTCGCGCGACGGTCGCGCGCCCTGGCCTTCTCAGCCTTGCCCGGGGCAGGTTGCTGCTCTTCGCCCTGAGTTGCGTCGTCATCGACGGGTACTTCGTTCAGCTTTTTCGTCATGGAGTTGGCCGTTGCGGCTTTAATCTCGACTCGCGGCTGTTGGACTTCAGCCGGTTGCACCGTGGATACCTGGGTCTCGCGCACTGCCAAATCGTCCGGCGTGGCAGCCGCACCCCTTACGCTTTTCGAACCCGCCCCCGCCCGTTTCGCGGCGGCGGCTCCCGTCTGCGCTTTGGCGGACGCTTTGGCCGCCTTGGTTACACCAGCCGCCGCGGCCGAAGTCCGCGCAGCCGTTCTGCTCGTGGGTTTTCCGGCTGCGGTGGCCCCGGCGGTCGCGGCCGCGGACGCCTTGCGCACCGGCTGCGCCGAGCCCTTGCCGGAGCCCGGGCTCTTGCCTTTGCCCGCTCCAGCCGTGCCCGCCACCGTCGTTTTCGCGCCTGTCGTCTTTGCCATCGCTTGTCTCGCCTCGCCTGTGCTTGAGCACCTCTGCCCGCTGTCGCCGAAAATTCCTGAAAAATCAAACCACTGAGAACCTTTTATTATAGCACGGGCATGCCAGCCCGCAGCCCTCAGGCACCGAGTCGGCGCTTCATATCCGCCCGCTGGCGGTCGAGCTCCGCATATTCCGCAATCTCGTCCGAAGTGAGCCGCGATTGTCGCGACAAGCGCTCAAGCCGTTGACAACAGGCGTCGTAGCGCATTTTCAGGATTGCCGCCTGGAGCTCTTCGGCCGCGATACGCTCGCGCTCCGTCTGTTGTTCGATAGCGGCGTCGTCTTCCGGGCTCTGCAGCAGCAAATCACGCACGTTTTCATCATAGTCCAGAATTTCGCGGAAAATTTCTTCGAAAGTTGCCGCGTTCGCACCCGTGCGCAACAGGTCGGACAACAGCCGGAATTCGGCCGCATCGCCCAGCGCGCGCGCATGCGTCGCCACTTCGGCGAACAGCTCCCCGTGCGCTTGCGCCGTGAGCGCCTCCTCGCTCGATTCGTCGAGAAGCAAGGCGATGCGCGGATACATGACGAGATTGCGCAACGCACGCTCCTCGATGTCCGTGACGCGCCGCCGGTCCTTGCGCGGCGGCGCCGGCCGCGCGGCCGCAACAATCCGCGAATCGACGTCGCAAAGCGCCGCGACCTCGTCGAAAGGCACGCCGAGCCGATCGGCGAACATATGCATGATCTGGGCGCGCAATGCATTCGGCGGCAGCGCCTGCAAGAGCGGCTTCGCATCGAACAGCGCCCGGGCGCGGCCCTCGGGCGTGTCGAGCTCCTTGCCGGCCAACACTTCGCTCAACATGAACTGCGACATCGGCGTGGCATGCTCGATCTGCTCGGCAAACGCCTCTTTGCCGAACTCGCGCACGAAGCTGTCGGGGTCGTGTTCCGGCGGCAGAAAAAGGAAGCGGATCGTCCGGTTGTCGGCCGCATGCGGCAGGCAGGCGTCGAGTGCCCGGCGCGCGGCGCGACGCCCCGCGGCATCGCCATCGAAGCTGAAGATGACCGTATCGGTCTGCCTCAGCAGCTTTTGCACGTGCACCGGCGTGCAGGCCGTACCCAGTGTCGCGACGGCGTTCGGAAAGCCCAACTGCGCGAGCGCGACGACATCCATATACCCTTCCACTACCAGCACCGAACGCGCCTCGCGAATCGCCAGCCGCGCCTCGAAAAGACCGTAAAGCTCGCTGCCCTTGCTAAATAGTGGCGTTTCGGGGGAATTCAAATACTTCGGTTCGCCCGATTCGAGCACCCGGCCCCCAAAGCCGATCACCTGTCCCTTCACATTTCGGATCGGAAACATGATCCGCTCGCGAACGCGGTCGTAGCGGCGTGGCTGCCCCTCGGCGTCGAGCTTTTCGCTGACGATCACGAGCCCCGCCTCCACCAGCGCATCGCTGCGGTAATCGGCAAACGCGTCTTCGAGGTTCTGCCAGCCGTCCGGGGCATAGCCGAGACCGAACCGGGCCGCGACTTCGCCCGTCAAGCCGCGCTTTTTCAAATAACGGATGGCCTCGGGCGCCCCGCGCAACGCCTTGCGGTAGTAATCGCACGCAGTTTGCATGACGTCGGAGAGCGCCGCTGCGGTTTTGTGGTCCGCAAACGCCGGGCGCTCGCCGGGGACGCCCGAGCCGCCGCGCATCGGCGATGGCTCCTGCGGGACGCTGAGCCCGACCGACTGAGCCAGGTCGTTGACCGCTTCGGGGAACGTCAATCCGGCATGTTCCATCAGGAACCCGATTGCCGTGCCGTGAGCGCCGCAACCGAAGCAGTGATAGAACTGCTTGGTCGGGCTGACCGTAAACGACGGACTCTTCTCGTTATGAAAGGGGCAGAGTCCCATGAAGTTTGCCCCGCCCTTTTTCAACTGGACGTACTTGCCCACCACGTCGACGATGTCGACGCGGTTCAGCAGATCCTGCAGGAACGAATGCGGTATCACGGTGGGCGGCAAGAAGCCGGCGCGGCACGACACCCGGAGCCCGGGCGCCGGCCGGCGCCGGCCTTATTTGGCGAGCGCCGCCTTGACGAGCGCCGAGACGGCCGTCATGTCGGCCCGGCCCGCGAGCTTGCCCTTGAGCACACCCATCACCTTGCCCATGTCCTGCGGGCCGGTGGCGCCCACTTGCGCGACGGCGGCCTGGACCTCGGCCGAAACCTCCGTTTCCGACAGTTGCGCCGGCATATAGGCCGCCAGCACCGCGAGCTCGGCGTTTTCCTGATCGACGAGATCGGTCCGGCCGGCCGCTTCGAATTGGCTGATCGAGTCCTTGCGCTGCTTGATCATCTTGTCGATGACGGCGGTGACCGCCGCATCGTCGAGCGTCGTGCGCTCGTCGACTTCCCGCTGTTTGATCGCGGCAAGCAGAAGGCGTATCGTCGCGAGCCGTCCGGTCTCGCGCGCGCGCATCGCCGCCTTCATGTCCTCATTGATCCGATCTTTCAAGCTCATTTTTCACCCGATGCATGGAAAATAGGGAAGCGCCGCGCGTACCGCCTAGCGCAAAAACCCGCTTGGGATCCTTCCTCAAGCGGGTTATTCGGGCGCTTGTCCGCCGCCGCCCACGGGCAGCGGGAAGAAAGGCGCTGCGACGAAATTCGATCAGTACAGCTTCTTCGGCAGCATCTGGCTGCGCAGACGCTTGAAGTGGCGTTTGACCGCCGCGGCCTTCTTGCGCTTGCGTTCCGCCGTCGGTTTTTCGTAAAACTCGCGCGCGCGAAGTTCGGTCAAAAGGCCGGTCTTCTCGATGGTGCGCTTGAAGCGCCGCATCGCAACTTCGAAGGGCTCGTTTTCTTTAACGCGGATAATCGTCATGTTTCCAAAGCGGAAATATCACAAAGGTTCGGGAGTATAGCAGACGTTCTGCATAAATGCAGCGACGTGTCAAGCGCCACGGGCATTATCGGCCGCAGCCTCGCCCGCCGCGACCGCCGACGCCCACGCCCACTGAAAGTTGTACCCGCCGAGCCAGCCCGTCACGTCGACGGCTTCTCCAATGAAATAAAGGTCCGGCACCCGCTCGCTCATCATCGTCGACGAGGACAGCTCGCGCGTGTCCACGCCGCCGCGCGTCACTTCGGCCTTCCGGTAGCCCTCCGTCCCGCTCGGCACGAGGCTCCATTGCGCAAAGGCTTCGCCCAGTCGCCGCAGCGACTTGTCGGAGAGAGCGGCGAGCCGCGCCTCGGGCGCCACGCCGTGAGTCGCGAGCCACGCATGCGCAAGCCGCCCGGGCATCCATTCCGCCAGCGCATTGCCGATTTGCCGCTTGCTGGCCGTCTTGGCCTCGAGCAGTTCCGCGGCAGGCTCGCGCCCTGGCAGCAGATCGATACGGATCGGCTCGCCCGGATTCCAATAGCTCGAGACCTGCAGCACGCCCGGCCCCGACAACCCCCGGTGCGTGAACAGAAGATCCTCGGCGAACCGACCCTGCCCCTTGCTCGCCCCCGCGGCAATCTCGACTTCCAGTGACACCCCCGACAAAGCGGCGAATGGCGCCCAAACATCCGACGAAAACGTGAGCGGCACGAGGGCGGGCCGCGTCTCGACGAGCTTGTGGCCGAACTGCTTCGCGAGCCGATAGGCGAAGTCCGTGGCGCCGATCTTCGGGATCGAAAGACCGCCGGTCGCGATCACGAGTGCGCGCGCCCCGATCGAGCCCGCACTCGTCTGCAGCGTAAAGCCGCGCGCATCGGCATGCTGCACCGATTCGACCGTAACAGGCCGGCGCCACGCGACGGCACCGGCGTCGCATTCGGCTTTGAGCATGTCGATGACGGCTTCGCTCGAATGGTCGCAAAAGAGTTGCCCGCGGTGCTTTTCATGCCAGCTGATGCGGTGCGATTTCAGCAGCGCCAGAAAATCGCGCGGCGGATAGCGTGCGAGCGCCGAGCGGCAAAAATGGGGGTTCGCCGAGAGGTAGTTCGCCGGCCCCGCGTGAAGGTTCGTGAAGTTGCAGCGGCCCCCACCGGAGATGCGGATCTTTTCGGCCAGCCGCGCGGCGTGATCGAGGAGCACGACCCGGCGCCCACGCTGTCCGGCGACGGCCGCGCACATCATGCCGGCCGCACCGGCGCCGATCACCGCAATATCATAGGATTCCATGGCGCGCATTTTAACCGCGCCAGGCCGGGTTTCCGGGGCGTCCTGTTATACTTTCGCGTTCCTCGTTCCCTCTGGCGCCGGCGCATTGCGCCACCTCGGTGCGCTTCATCGCACGGCCGGCCCGCATCTCTCCTCGCATCATGCTCGTTCTCGGCATTGAAAGCTCCTGCGACGAAACAGGCCTCGCGCTCTATGACAGCGATCGCGGTCTGCTCGCTCACGCACTGCATTCGCAAATCGCCATGCACAGGGAGTACGGCGGCGTGGTGCCGGAGCTTGCGTCGCGAGACCATATCCGCCGCGCACTGCCGCTTCTGGAAGAGGTGCTCGCGCGTTCGGGCGCAAGAACCGCCGACATCGATGCGATCGCATTCACGCAAGGGCCGGGACTGGCGGGCGCGCTGCTCGTCGGCGCCGGCATCGCCAATGCGGTGGCCATGGCCTGGGACAAGCCGACGATCGGCATCCATCACCTCGAAGGGCACCTGCTGTCGCCGCTGCTCGTCGACGCGCCGCCACCGTTCCCGTTCGTCGCACTGCTCGTTTCAGGCGGGCACACGCAATTGATGCGCGTCACCGATGTCGGCCTATACGAAACGCTCGGCGAAACACTCGACGATGCAGCCGGCGAAGCGTTCGACAAGACGGCCAAGCTGCTCGGGCTCGGCTATCCGGGCGGCCCTGAAGTATCGCGGCTCGCGGAATATGGCGTGCCCGGTGCCGTGGTCCTGCCCCGCCCGATGCTCCATTCGGGCGATCTCGACTTCAGCTTCAGCGGTCTGAAAACCGCCGTGCTGACGCAGACGAAAAAGCTCGGCGCCAATGTCTGCGAGCAGGAAAAGGCCGACGTGGCGCGCGGCTTCGTCGACGCCGCCGTCGAAGTGCTCGTCGCCAAATCGATTGCCGCGCTCAAGCGGACGGGCTTGAAGCGGCTCGTGGTGGCAGGCGGCGTCGGCGCGAATCGGCAACTGCGGGAAGCACTTTCCGAGGCCGCGCGAAAGCGCGGCTACGAAGTGCACTACCCGGACCTCGCACTGTGCACCGACAACGGCGCCATGATCGCGCTCGCGGGCGCGTTGCGCCTCGCGCGCTGGCCGCAACAGGCGAGCCGCGATTACGCGTTCACCGTCAAGCCTCGTTGGGATTTGTCCGCGCTGCCGCGTTGAGTTGCGGCCGCGCGCATCGTCAATTCGCGCGACGCTTGTCGTGCTCGATGATCGCGTAGGCGCTGTGATTGTGAATCGACTCGAAGTTCTCCGCTTCGAGCGTATAGGCAACGACTCGCTCGTCGGCGTTCAACCGCCGGGCTACGTCGCGCACGAGGTCCTCCACGAACTTCGGGTTCTCGTAGGCCCGTTCGGTCACGAACTTTTCGTCGGGACGCTTGAGCAAACCCCAGAGCTCGCAAGAAGCCTCTTCCTCCGCAATGCGGATCAACGCTTCGGCCGACAACTCTCCGACGCACTCCGCCCGAACCGTCACATGCGAGCGCTGGTTATGCGCGCCGTATTGCGAGATCTCCTTCGAGCAGGGGCAAAGACTCGTCACGGGCACGAGCACTTGCAAGAACGTCCGGAGCGTACCCTCGCGCATCTCGCCGATCATCGTCACCTCGTAATCGAGCAGGCTCGATACGCCCGAAACCGGGGCTGTCTTGCTGACGAAATACGGAAAAGTCACTTCGATGCGGCCGGCCGGCGCCTCGAGCTTCGTCAACATCGCCGAGAGCATCGCACCGAACGCGGAGGAATCGAGCGGCGTCTTGCTGTCTTCGAGCAGCGCGACGAAGCGCGACATATGTGTGCCCTTCTGTTCCGCCGGCAAATGGACATCGAGGTTCCATGTGCCCACCGTCGCCTGCACTTCGCCGTTCGACATGCGGACGGCAAGCGGATGCCGAACCCCCTTGACGCCGACTCGCTGGATCGGGATTTGCCGTGTATCGACCGAGCTCTGTACGTCGGGCATCACGAAGGCTGCATTCATGTCGTTCATCTTGTGTTTTGTCCTGTCCTCTTGAGGCGGCGCCAGTCATGCCGCCCCTCGGCACAGCGCTGGTCATGCCAATAACGAAACATGGGCCGTCGAGGCCCATGTCTGTGTACGGGTGCAACGCGGGCTGACCCGCGCTGCGTCAGGCGACGCGCTGCGCCAGCTTGGCGGCAGGTTCGAGGAACCTCGCGCGGATCGATTTCTCGATCCCCGCGCCATCGAGACCGCACTCCGACAACAGCTTCGCCGGATCGCCGTGATCGATGAATCCGTCGGGAAGGCCCAATTGTAGTACGGGACGAACAACCCCATTGGCGAGCAGGGATTCGACGCAGGCCGAGCCGGCACCGCCCATGACACAGCCTTCCTCCACGGTCACGAGCACATCGTGCGTCTGCGCAAGCTCGACGAGCAGTTTGGCATCGATCGGCTTGACGAAGCGCATGTTGGCGACGGTCGCATCGAGTGCCTCGGCCGCCACGAGCGACGGCGCGACCATCGTGCCGAATGCGAGGATCGCGATGCGGCTGCCTTTGCCTGCCGTCGACTGGCGGCGAATCTCGCCGCGTCCAACGGGCAGCGCCGTCATCTGCTTGACCGTGGCCACGCCCGCACCCGCGCCGCGCGGATATCGCACGGCCGTCGGATTCGGCTGCTGCAGCGCCGTGTAGAGCATCTGCCGGCACTCGTTCTCGTCGGCGGGCGCCATCACCGTCATGTTCGGGATGCAACGCAGGAATGCCAGGTCGTAAGCGCCCGCGTGCGTCGCGCCATCGGCACCGACGAGGCCGGCACGGTCGATCGCGAACACCACCGGCAGGTTCTGCAATGCAACGTCATGGATCAGCTGATCGTAGCCGCGCTGGAGGAACGTCGAATAAATGGCGACCACGGGCTTCATACCCTCGACAGCCATCCCCCCTGCAAACGTCACTGCATGCTGCTCGGCAATGCCGACATCGAAATAGCGGTCCGGAAAGCGCTTTTCGAACTCGACGAGGCCCGAGCCCTCGCGCATCGCGGGCGTAATGCCGACCACGCGCGAATCGAGTTCCGCCGCATCGCACAGCCACTCCCCGAACACCTGCGTATAGGTCTTCTTGCTCGGCGCGGTGGACGGCTTGATGCCCTCGGCCGGATTGAACTTGCCCGGACCGTGGTAGAGCACCGGATCGGCTTCCGCGAGCTTGTAGCCCTGCCCTTTTTTCGTGACCACGTGCAGAAACTGCGGTCCGCGCAACTCGCGGATGTTTTGCAGCGTCGGGATCAGCGAATCGAGGTCGTGACCGTCGATCGGCCCGATGTAATTGAAGCCGAACTCCTCGAAAAGCGTAGCCGGCACGACCATGCCCTTCGCATGCTCCTCGAGCTTGCGTGCGAGCTCGAGCATCGGCGGCGCCACGCGCAGCACGCGCTCGACCCCGGCGCGCGCGGCCGCATAAAAGCGCCCGGACATCAGCCTCGCGAGATGCCGGTTCAACGCGCCAACGGGCGGCGAGATCGACATGTCGTTGTCGTTGAGGATGACGAGGAACGGGAGATCGTCGCACACGCCCGCGTTGTTCATGGCTTCGAACGCCATGCCGGCCGTCATCGCCCCATCGCCGATCACGGCGATCGAAAAGCGATCCTCGCCCTCGAGCTTGCTCCCGATCGCCATGCCGAGCGCGGCCGAAATGGACGTGCTCGAATGAGCCGTACCGAACGTGTCGTACTCCGACTCCACGCGGCGCGGAAAGCCGGAGATGCCGCCGCGCTGGCGCAGCGTATGCATGCGGTCGCGGCGGCCGGTCAGGATTTTGTGCGGATAAGTCTGATGGCCGACGTCCCACACGATGCGGTCGTGCGGCGTGTCGAAGACGTAGTGAAGCGCGATCGTCAGCTCCACCGTGCCCAGGTTCGACGACAAGTGCCCGCCCGTCTGCGACACGCTGTCGAGCACGAACGCGCGCAACTCGTCGGCGAGCGGTTTCAGTTGACGACGGTCCAGGCGGCGCAAGTCCGCCGGGTCGTCGATGGTTTTCAGCAAGTCGTACATCGTCGTTCCATTGTAGGAAAACTTACGCGCCCGCATTTTTCTCTTGCGCACCCCGTAGCATTCGCGCGCGGCAGCGGGCTTCGCGTTCAACTCACCCGGTTTACCACCAGGTCGGCAAGTTCGGCGAGGCGCACGGCGCGCCCGCTGAAATGCGCAAGCGCTTCGTGCGCATCGCGACGCAACTGCGCCGCGAGCGCGCGCGAAGCGTCGAGCCCGATAATCGATACGTAGGTCGGCTTGCCGTCCTTGGCGTCCTTGCCGGCAGTCTTGCCCAGCGTCGCCGAATCCGTCGTCACGTCCAGAATATCGTCCACGACCTGGAACGCCAGACCCACGGCAGCCGCGTAGGCATCGAGCGCACGCATCGCGTCCGCATCGGGCGCCGTGCCGGCGAGCGCGCCCATGCGCACCGACGCACGCAGCAACGCGCCCGTTTTCATCCGATGCATCGTTTCGAGCTGCGGCCGCGACAGCGTCACACCGACGCTGTCGAGATCGATGGCCTGGCCACCCGCCATGCCCACCGAGCCGCTGGCGAGCGCGAGTTCGCGCACGAGCGCGGCCTGCGTCGGCGCGTCGAGCGCCGAGGCGTCGGTCAATGCGACGAACGCCTGGGACTGCAGCGCATCGCCCACGAGCAGCGCGGTGGCCTCGTCGTACTGGACGTGCACGGTCGGTTTGCCGCGGCGCAGCGCATCGTCGTCCATGCAAGGCATGTCGTCATGGACGAGCGAATACACGTGGATCATCTCGAGGGCCGCCGAGGCCGCCTCGAGCGCCGCGGGCCGCGCGAGCGTCAACTCCCCCGCCGCATGGGCCAGAAGCGGACGCACGCGCTTGCCGCCGCCGAGCGCCGCATAGCGCATCGCCTCATGCAGCCGCGCCGGCGCCACGTCGGGGCCCGGCAGATAACGTTCGAGTGCGGCCTCGACGCGCGCCAGGACCGCGCGCATCCATTCGTCAAAAGTCATAGATCGTCTCCGCCCTCGGCGGCAGGGTTGCCGGCTGGCAGCGGCTTGAGCGTCTCGCCGTCGAGTACGCGCACCTGCTGCTCCACCTTCTCCAGTTGTTGCTGGCAGTACGCCACGAGCGCCGCGCCGCGCCGATAGGCGGCAAGCGATTCCTCGAGGCTCAACGTGCCACCCTCCATGCGCGCCACCAGTTGCTCCAATTCCGCGACCGCTGCTTCGTAGTTCCCGGGCAGCGGGGCGTCGCCATCGTGGCCGCCGACGGGCGCGGCGGGGTCCTGGGGTGCGGGTTTCGCCATCGAAAGAGGGTGAATTTAAAAACAAGTCGGACATTCTACGGCAAAAGCGCCAAGTCCGACCCATCGCCAGCCGTAGCACGATCGCCGTCCTCTTTTTTACCACGCGGACACCCATCTGCCACGGCCAATCCGCAACCTCGGCAAATGGCGCACGGGCGGTTGCCGGACCGACCCAATCGCGGCATATTTGGCGTGACGCACGCCCTTTTGGCGGCAATCGACGCTGTTTTTTACGTAAATCATGGGCTTATCTGCCCCTTGGGAAGGGGAACGGGTATAATCTCCGGCTCCCCAAATCGAATCTTCGATGGTTGGGTTGTTCACTACTTTCACGTCTTCATTGGGAGTGGGAATGTCCAATCTGAGCAATGCTTTGCAGCTCAAGGCCATTTCGTGCCAGCTGCCGGTCACGGCTTACTTTGACGAAGCGCTTTTTGCGCGCGAATTGGAAGTACTCTTCCGCAAGGGTCCCCGCTACGTCGGGCACGAGTTGATGGTGCCCGAAGCAGGGAATTATTTTGCGCTGCCGAGCGAGAGCGAAGGCCGCGTGCTCGTACGCAACCAGCGCTCGGAGATGGAGCTGCTGTCCAACGTATGCCGGCACCGCCAGGCCATCATGCTCAACGGCCGCGGTCAGACCGAAAACATCGTCTGCCCGCTGCACCGCTGGACGTACAACCTCGACGGCGAGCTGCTCGGTGCTCCGCATTTTGCGGACAACCCCTGCCTGAACCTCGGTGCGACCCCGCTCCGGAACTGGCATGGGCTCCTCTTCGAGGCCGAGGGCCGCGATGTCGCCAAAGATCTGGCGAATCTCGGCGCGCGCCGTCACTTCGACTTTTCGAACTACATGTTCGATCACGTCGAAGTGCACGAGTGCAACTACAACTGGAAGACGTTCATCGAGGTCTACCTCGAGGACTACCATGTCGCGCCGTTCCATCCCGGGCTCGGCAGCTTCGTCAACTGCGACGACCTGACCTGGGAATTCGGCAACTGGTACAGCGTGCAGACGGTCGGCGTCAATGCCGGGCTCGCGAAAGCGGGCAGCCCCGTCTATCGGAAGTGGCATGACCAGGTGCTGCGCGTACGGGACGGTCGGGCGCCCGAGTATGGCGCGATCTGGATGGTCTACTACCCGGGCCTCATGATCGAGTGGTACCCGCACGTGCTCGTCGTCTCGTGGCTGATTCCGCACGGCCCGCGCAAGACCACGAACATCGTCGAGTTCTACTATCCCGAGGAGTTCGCACTCTTCGAACGCGAATTCGTCGAAGCGGAGCGCGCCGCCTATATGGAAACGGCGCGCGAGGACGATGAAATCGCCGAGCGCATGGATGCCGGACGCCTCGCGCTCATGCGGCGAGGCGAATCTCAGGTCGGACCATACCAAAGTCCGATGGAGGACGGCATGCAGCACTTCCACGAGTTCCTGCGGCGCGAGCTCGGCGACATCTAGCACGCTGCAGCGCGGCAAGAAAGGCGGGCAAGGAGGCTTTCCCTCCTTGCCCGCCTTTTTGTCTAGACTGAAAGCACAACAACCGGTGTCTCAACGAAGTTCGTCGTCCAACGAGGATCATCATGCCGCACACCCATTACACGACGCTGATTCTGGCCGTCAACCTTGCCGAACGGCTGGCAAGCGCCCCCGAAAGCGTGCTCGTTTTTGACTGCAGCTTCGATCTGGCAAACCCCGACGCCGGCGAAAAGGCCTATGCGGGCGGCCACATCCCCGGCGCGCACTATCTGCATCTGGAGCGCGACCTGTCCGGGGCGAAGACGGGCAAGAACGGCAGACATCCACTGCCTGATCGCGCGGCACTGGTCGACACACTTGCTTCGCACGGGCTCATGCAGGGCCAGCAAGTCGTCGCCTACGATGCGCAAGGCGGAATGTTCGCTGCCCGCCTGTGGTGGTTGTTGCGCTGGCTCGGTCACGACTCGGTGGCCCTGCTCGACGGCGGCCTGCAGGCATGGCAGGGCGCCGGCTACGCCCTCGAGACAGAGCCGGCCGGGCGCAAGCAAGGCAACTTCAAGGCGGGCGCGCCGCTCGCCGTCACCGTCGATGCCCACGCGCTCGAGCAAAACCTCACGACGCACGAGCGACTCGTCGTCGACGCACGATCGCCGGACCGTTATCGCGGTGAAAACGAGACGATCGATCCCGTCGCGGGACACATCCCAGGCGCGGTCAATCGCTTCTTCAAGGACAACCTGGGCTCCGATGGCCGTTTCAAACCCGCTCATACGCTGCGCGACGAATTCAAGGCGGTCGTCGGCTCGACGCAGCCCGAGCATGTCGTACTGCAATGCGGCTCGGGGGCCACGGCGTGTCATAACGCGCTTGCGATGGAGATAGCGGGCCTGCATGGCGCCGCGCTCTATCCAGGCTCGTGGAGCGAGTGGTGTGCCGACCCGTCGCGCCCGGTCGCGACCGGGCCGAATCCTTGATCCAAGGTCGCGACGGCCTCGCCCGCTTCGTAAATCGGCTGCACCGCAATCGCAAGCTGCGCGCAGCCGATCGCCCGCATCAATGCAGCTTCACACGCGGCAGCGTCGTGCGCCGCAGCCAATGCGCGAACGTATCGAGCATCATGCGCGGATAGCCGTGCAGCGCCGCGATATGAAGCCGGTAAAGCGACATATACATGAAGCGCGCGAAGAGCCCCTCGACCAGCATGCTGCCGCCGATCAGTCCGCCCATCAGATTGCCGACGGCACTGAAATGGCCGAGCGAGACGAGCGAACCGAAATCGCGGTAGGTGAATTCCGGCAACGGCCGGCCCTCGAGCCGGCAGCGCAGCGCTCGCAATAGAAAACTCGCCTGCTGATGCGCGGCCTGCGCCCGTGGGGGTACGTTGCGCTCGTTACCGGGCCATGGGCACGCGGCACAATCGCCCATCGCGAAGATGTTGTCGTCGACTTCCGTTTGGAGCGTGCGCCGCACCGAGAGTTGACCGAGCCGCGTGACGGGTAGCCCCTCGAGGTTCGAGAGCACCGCGGGCGCCTTGATCCCGGCGGCCCAGACTGTCAGATCGGCGCGCACGGTGTTGCCGCTCGCCGTACGCACGAGGCCCGGCGCCACTTCGGCCACGGTCTCGCCGATCATCAGTTTCACACCGAGCTGAGTCAACAACTGCGCCGTCGCGCTCGAGACGCGCTCTTGCAGCGCGGGAAGAATGCGCGGCCCCGCCTCGATCAGCACGATGCCGATGTCGTGCCGCGGATCGAGCTTGTGCAGACCGTAGGCCGACAATACTTGCGCCGTATTGCGCAATTCCGCCGATAACTCGACGCCGGTCGCACCACCGCCCACGATCGCCACCTGGATGCGCGGCTCTGTCGTGGCAGACGTGCCCGGACCGCTTTCGACCGTTTCGTGCGCGCGATGCTCGGCTCGCATGCATGCCGCGATGAGCCGCTTGCGAAAGCGCTCGGCCTGGCCGACGGTATCGAGCGCGATGGAGTGCTCTTCGGCGCCCTTGACGCCGAAAAAATGCGTGGTACTGCCGATGGCAATGACGAGCGTGTCGTATTCGAGTTCGCGTTGCGGCAACAGCTCCTCGCCGTCGTCGTCGCGAAGCGGCCCGAGGACGATGCGTTTGGCCGCGCGATCGAGCCCGATGAGCTCGCCTTGCTGAAACTCGAACCCATGCCAACGCGCCTGCGCCGCGTACTCGAGCTCTTGCGTGAACGGATCCATGCTGCCCGCGGCCACTTCGTGAAGCAGCGGCTTCCAGATATGGGTCGGATACCGATCGACGAGCGTCACCTGCGCGCGCGCGGCGCCATTACCCTTTCGGCGGACATAGCGGTCGCCAAGCCGCGTTGCCAGCTCGAGCCCGCCCGCACCTCCTCCCACGACAACGAAACGATGCATGCTGATTCTCCGTATTTGCCGTTGCTGATTCTGCTTGCCGGCGCCCGTATGCGAGCGGGGCCACGCGTCGAAAAGGGGTTGGCGGGCGGCGCGCCCGCGCGAGGCCGCTCAGCGCATCAATGCGCTTCCTCCCAATTCGCGCCCGCGCCAACTTCCGCCACGAGCGGCACCTTGAGTTCCGCCACGCCGCACATCAATTGCGGCAGTTTTTCTCGCACGGTCGGCAATTCATCGTCGGGGACTTCGAGCACGAGTTCGTCGTGCACTTGCATGATCATGCGGCTCGCGGCCCGTTCGCGTTCGAGCCATGCCTGAACCGCGATCATCGACATCTTGATCAGATCGGCGGCGGTGCCCTGCATCGGAGCGTTGATCGCCGCACGCTCGGCCGCCTGCCTGCGCGGTCCGTTGCCGCCGTTGATTTCAGGCAGCCACAGACGCCGGCCGAACACCGTTTCGACATAGCCTTTTTGCTTGGCGCTCGCCCGCGTGTCGTCCATATAGCGCGCAACGCCCGGGTAACGGGCGAAGTAGCGGTCGATGTAGAGCTTCGCCGCATCGCGCGTAATGCCGAGATTCGAAGCGAGGCCGAATGAGCTCATCCCGTAGATCAGCCCGAAGTTGATGACTTTCGCGATGCGGCGCTGGTCGTTCGTCACCTCGAGCGGCGTGACGCCGAAAACCTCCGCGGCCGTTGCGCGATGGATGTCTTCGCCTTCGGCGAACGCGCGCAGCAGCGATTCGTCGCCCGAGATATGCGCCATGATTCGCAATTCGATCTGCGAGTAGTCGGCCGATACGAGCTTGCTGCCCGGCGGCGCGATGAACGCCTCGCGAATGCGGCGCCCCTCGCCGGTGCGCACGGGGATGTTCTGGAGATTCGGCTCGTTCGAGGCGAGACGTCCGGTGACCGCCACGGCCTGCGCGTAATTCGTATGAACGCGGCCCGTCTTGGCGTTGACCATGCGCGGCAGCTTGTCGGTGTAAGTGGACTTCAGCTTCGATAGTGCGCGGTGTTCGAGCAGCAGCTTCGGCAACGGATAGTCTTCCGCGAGCTTTTGCAACACTTCTTCGTCAGTCGAAGGCGCCCCGCTGGGCGTCTTCTTGACCACCGGCAATTGCAAGCGTTCGAAAAAAATCTGGCCGATCTGCTTGGGGGAGCCGAGATTGAATTCGCCGCCAGCAAGCGCATAGGCTTCGCCTTCGAGCTCGATGAGCCGCCCTGCGATCTCGCTGCTTTGCCGCCGCAGTCGCTCGCTGTCGATCAGCACACCATTGCGCTCGATCTTGCGCAGCACGCGCGAAGTGGGAATTTCGATGTTGCGATAGATGTGCAGCAGCCCCGGCTCCACTTCGACTTGCGGATAGAGCGCCGTATGCAGCTGGTACGTGATATCCGCGTCTTCCGCGGCATATTCGGCCGCGGCGCCGAGCGGCACTTCATCGAAGCCGATTTGCTGCGCGCCTTTGCCCGCCACGTCCTCGTATTTGATCGTTTTCACGCCGAGGTGGCGCATCGCAAGACTGTCCATATCGTGGGTTCGATGCGATTCGAGCACGTACGATTGAAGCAGCGTGTCGTGCTCGACGCCATCCAATGCGATGCCGTAATTGGCGAGCACTTGCTCGTCGTACTTCAGGTGCTGCCCGAGTTTTTTCCGTTCCGGATTCTCGAGCCAGGGCTTGAGCCTCGCGAGTACCTCGTCGCGCGGCAGTTGCTCGGGCGCGTCCGGACCGCGATGCGCCAACGGTATATAAGCGGCGCAGCCGGCGCCGACCGACAGTGAGATCCCCACGATCTGCGCCACCATCGGATCGAGCGACGTCGTCTCCGTGTCGAACGAGGTGAGCGGCGCCGTCTCGATCTTGTCGAGCCACGCTTCGAAGTGCTCCCACGTCTGAACGGTCTCGTAGCACCGCGGCGCATCGATGGTCGGCGCCGCTTCGGTCAACAGCACATCCGCCGCGCCGGGCTCTATGCTTTGCACCTCCTCGGCCCGCTCGATCAAAGCCTCGACTTCGCGCAGCCATGTCTTCAAGCCGTGCCGCATGAACAGCTCGCGCAATTCGAGCGGCGACTCCGGGCGCGCTACGAGCGATGTTTCGATCGACTCGACATGATTTTTGAGATCGCACGCCCGCTCGACCGTCACGAGCTTCTTGCCGAGCGGCAGGAAATCGAGCGCGCGCCGGAGGTTATCGCCCACCGCGCCCTTGATTTCGCCGGCGTGAGCGACGACGCCATCGAGCGTTTCGTACTGCGTCAGCCACTTGACGGCCGTCTTCGGTCCGCATTTCTCGACGCCGGGAACGTTATCCACGGTATCGCCGATCAGCGCGAGGTAATCGACGATCCGCTCGGGCGGGACACCAAACTTGGCAATGACGCCGCCGCGATCGAGCGTTTCGTTCGTCATCGTATTGACGAGCGTCACCCGCTCGCCCACGAGTTGCGCCAGATCCTTGTCGCCGGTGGAAATCAGCACGTTCATGCCGCGCCGTTCGGCCTCGGCCGCCAGCGTCCCGATGACGTCGTCGGCCTCGACGCCGTCCACCATCAGAAGCGGCCAGCCCAGCGCGCGTACGGCGAAGTGAATCGGCTCGATCTGTTTCGCGAGATCGTCGGGCATGGGCGGACGATGAGCCTTGTACTGGGGATACCAATCGTCGCGGAACGTCTTGCCCTTGGCGTCGAACACGCACGCGCTATACTCTGCCGTGACGTCCTTGCGCATGCGCCGCAACATGTTGACTATTCCATAGAGCGCGCCGGTCGGTTCGCCGTCAGGACCCCGCAAGTCAGGCATTGCATGGTAAGCCCGGTAGAGATAGCTCGATCCATCGACCAATACCAGAGTCTTACCTTCCAGGTTCCGTTCTACAGGCATTATGAACAAGAGAAGAAAAGTGATTCCGAGTCTGCGATCGCTCGCAGACCAAGAGCGCGCGACAGCCAAAAAGGCCCGCGCATCGTGGCAGATGTTCACGATTATGGCAGAGTTCATCGAGGCCACCGAGTACCTCTCGGAGATCCGCCCGGCCGTGAGCATCTACGGTTCGGCGCGGCTCAAGCCGAACTCGCCCTACTACAAGCTCGCCACGCAAATCGCGCGCAAGCTCTCGGACGCGGGCTTCGCCGTCATTTCGGGCGGCGGGCCGGGCATCATGGCCGCCGCGAACAAGGGCGCGCATGCCGGCAAGGCGCCATCGGTCGGCCTCAATATCGAGTTGCCGCACGAGCAATCCGGCAATCAGTGGCAGGATATTTCGCTGCGCTTTCGCCACTTCTTTACGCGTAAAGTCACGTTCGTCAAGAACTCGGATGCCGTGATCGTCATGCCCGGCGGGTTCGGCACGCTCGACGAACTCGCCGAAGTGCTCACGCTGATCCAGACCAAGAAGTCGCGCCACGTTCCGATCATTCTGGTGGGTGGCGAGTTCTGGAAAGGCTTGCTCGGCTGGTTCGAGAGCGCCCTCGTGCCGATGGGCCTCATCAACCCCGAGGACATGAATCTGATGCAGGTCATCGACGAACCCGACCAAGTGCTCGAGGCCGTGCTCGCGTTCTACGAGGATCGCGAAGAGGCGGAACGCCATGCGCCCGCCAAGGCCGACGAGGACCGGATGTTCTATTTCTGACGCGGGCTGTACCGCTCGGGCGCTCCGGCTCCAGCTCCAGCTCCGGTAGCACTATTGGAATGCCACCTCGGCAAAGCTGCGCAGCTTTCGACTATGCAGCCGGTCGAGCCCGTTCATCCGCAACAGCTCCATCGCCTTGACGCCGATCTGCAGGTGCTGATCCACCTGTGCACGATAGAACTGATCGGCCATGCCGGGAAGCTTGAGCTCGCCATGCAACGGTTTATCCGATACGCACAGCAAAGTCCCGTAGGGAACGCGGAAACGAAAACCGTTGGCGGCGATCGTCGCGCTCTCCATATCGAGCGCGACAGCCCGGCTTTGCGATAGCCGCTGCACCGGCTCGCGGTGATCCCGCAGCTCCCAGTTGCGATTGTCGACACTTGCGACGGTACCCGTGCGCATCACGCGCTTCAGTTCCGCGCCCTCGAGCCGCGTCACGTGCGCGACCGCGCGCTCGAGCGCGACCTGCACTTCGGCCAGTGCGGGAATCGGCACCCATAGCGGCAAGTCGGCATCGAGCACGTGATCCTCGCGCACGTACCCGTGGGCGAGCACGTAGTCGCCAAGGCGCTGCGTGTTGCGCAGCCCCGCGCAGTGGCCCAGCATGATCCAGGCGTGCGGCCGCAAAACCGCGATGTGATCGGTGATCGTCTTCGCATTCGACGGCCCCACCCCGATGTTGATCATCGTGATGCCGCTGCCGTCGGCGCGCTTGAGGTGATAGGCCGGCATCTGCGGCAACCGGACCGGCAGGGTGCCCTCATCGGGCTGCTCGCCGAGGTTGGCGTTGTAGGTCACGACATCGCCGGGCTCGACGAACGACGTGTACTCGCTGCGATAGGCACGCAGCTCCTCATCGTCGGTGCGCGCCATCAACGAACGGCCGAGCTTCGTGAACTCGTCGATATAGAACTGATAGTTCGTATAGAGGACGTAGTTCTGGAAATGCGTGGGTGAAGTCGCCGTGTAGTGTCTGAGCCGATGCAGCGAGAAATCGACTCGCGGCGCGGTGAAAAGCGCAAGCGGGTACGGTTCGCCGGGAGCCGGCTCGTAGGTCCCGTTGACGATGCGGTCATCGAGCTGCGCGAGATCGGGCGTATCGAACACGTCGCGCATCGCCATGAGCCGGTCCCGCCCGAGGTCGCCTTCGAGATGAATGCCTTCGGCAAAGGCGAAGTGAATCGGAATGGGCTGCTGCGAAACTCCGACCTCGATCGTCACATTGTGATTTCGGGCAAGCAGCCGCAGCTGCTCGCGATAGTAGTTGCCAAAGAGATCGGGCCGCGTGACGGTGGTCTCATAGACGCCGGGGCCTGCGACGAACCCATACGAGCGGCGCGAGTCCACGCGCGTGTTGACCTCGGTCTGCAACCGCACGAAGGGATAGCAAGCGCGCACGCGCTCCGCGAACGGCTCGTTGCGCCGGTAGCGTGCGAACGCGTCGCGCAAAAACGCGGTGTTCGCTTCGTACACGGCCGAAAGCCGCGTGACGGCGTCGGCCGCATCGGTGAAAGACTGTGTCGGAAAATCGCTCGGACGCAACGGCCCGGCATGCGGTTTCACGTTCATGTCGTTTTTCATTTTCGTTTGCCTCGCTCGATGCGACGACATTACCACGAACCGCACCGTCTCCGCGGCCCCGGCGGTGAGCCGCCCGTGCCTGGGCGTGCGCAAAAACATACGCGCCAAGCGCCGGAAAGGAGGGCGCATTTGCTAGAATTGGGGGATTCCCTCGGAGAAAAATCATGAAGCCGTATCTTCCCGTCGCCGTAGCGATCGCCGCGTGGTTTGCCGCGGCGAATCCGGCCGCGGCGGCGCAACCCGCCAACGATGCCCAGACGCGCGCGCAGCGTCATGCCGCCAATGAGGCCGCGGGCTTGCCCGATCTGGAAGCCATCAATCGTCCGGCAGCGCAAGTCTCGTCGAAAGTGGATATCAACGTACCGCGCACCCCGAGCTATTACGAAAAGAGTCCGAGCGGCACCGTCATCACCGAATATCGCGACAAGGGCAAACCGGTCGAAATCGACGTCCGCTCGAATCTGGGCACGCACTATCAGATGAGCGCACCGCCCGACACGTCGCCCAAGGTGCGCGACAATGGCCAACCCAGTACCCGTTTGCCGTCGATCAACCTGCGCTACTGATCGCGCCCGCCGCGCCGCCGGGCCGTGACGCTCGCCGCGGGCTGAAACGGCCCGCGACGCGGCGTCGGTCGCAACCGCTCCGAGGCATACCGCCGCCGCCCCACCCCGCGCTTTCCCGGGCCGCTCCTTCACACCGAATCCGAAGTCTCTTTCCGCATGGCTGTCTTTACCGTCGTCACCGAAGCCGACCTGTCCGCATGGATGCGGCACTACGATCTGGGCGATGTCGTCGATTTCCGCGGCATCAGTTCGGGCATCGAGAACAGCAACTTTTTTCTGACGACGACACGCGGCGATTACGTGCTGACTGTCTTCGAAAAGCTCACCGCCGAACAGTTGCCGTTCTATCTGGATCTGATGCGCCATCTCGCGTCCCACAGCGTGCCGGTTCCGGATCCGGTCCCGCGCGATGACGGCGTGCTTTTCGGCATGCTCCACAGCAAACCGGCCGCGATCGTCACGAAGCTCGAAGGCGCGGCCGAACTCAGCCCGGGCGTCGAGCACTGCGAGGAGGTCGGCCGGATGCTGGCGCGCATGCACCTGGCCGGCCGCGATTTCGCCCCGCATCAACCCAATCTGCGCAGCCTGGGGTGGTGGACTGAAACGGTTCCCGCCATCGTGCCTTTTATCTCCGGAGCGCAGCGCGATCTGCTCGTGACCGAGCTCGCCCATCAAACGCGGTTTTTCGGGTCGCACGACTATGCCGCGCTGCCGGGCGGACCGTGCCACTGCGACCTGTTTCGCGACAACGCACTGTTCGCTCCGGCGCAGCCCGGCACCGGCCACCGCGTCCGTCTGGGCGGATTTTTCGACTTCTATTTCGCGGGTTGCGACAAGTGGCTTTTCGATGTCGCCGTAACGGTCAACGACTGGTGCGTCGAGTTGGCGACCGGAGAACTGGACCCGGCGCGACTGGAGGCGATGCTGCGCGCGTACCAGACGGTGCGTCCGTTCACACGCGAGGAATGCCTCCATTGGAACGACATGCTGCGCGCGGGTGCCTATCGCTTCTGGGTGTCTCGCCTTTACGACTTCTACTTGCCGCGAGCGGCGGCGATGTTGCAGCCCCATGACCCGGCCCATTTCGAGCGCGTCCTGCTCGCGCGCCTGACGGCCGCGTCCACCCCCCACGCTTTCCCCCTATGCAATTGATCGAAGTTCCCGCGAAGAGCGGCTACGCTTGGTATCGCCAAGGCATCTGGCTCTTTCGCAGAAACCCGCTGGCTTTCCTGACGATTTTCGCGACCTATCTGTTGGCCATGTGGCTGGTCTCGAAGGTCCCGCTCGTCGGCGGCGTCCTGCCGCTCGCCTTCATTCCCGGCGTCGCAGTGGGTTTCATGGCCGCCTGCCGCGATACGGTCGAGGGCAAAGCGGTGTTGCCGATCGTTCTGATCGATGGCTTCCGTTCATACGGAGGGGTGGCGGCAAGACGGCTGTTGAAGCTCGGCGCGCTATATGTCGTGGCGATCGTGCTCGTTTTCGCGGCTTCGTCGCTCGTGGATGGCGGGACGCTCTTTACCTTGATGTTGGGCACCGCCGACAAAACGCCGCCGGCTCCAAGCGCCGACATGCCGCTCGGGGGGCTCGTGGCGCTGGCCTGCTATGTGCCGGTGGCCATGTTGTTCTGGTTCGCGCCGGTATTGGCCGCCTGGCACGACGTGCCGCCCGTCAAGGCGATGTTCTTCAGCGTCGTCAGTTGCTGGCGCAATCGCGGCGCATTCATCGTCTACGCGGCGCTTTGGTTCGCCACGATGACGTTGACGTCGATCGCAGTCTCGCTATTGATGGATGCGCTGGGCGCGGGCGCATTCGTGATCGTCGCGCTCTTTCCCGCCACGATCACGCTGACAACGATGCTTTACTGCTCGTTTTATGCAACCTATCGGGGGTGTTTCGTCCCGAACCCGGAGACGAACCCCGGAGAGCCGACGCCCTAGCTCAACGATGGCTCAACCATGCAGTGGTAGGAATCGCGGCTTCGCGATCGAGCTTGCGCATGCGGTATTCCAGATCGTACAGATCCGTGGCTTCCGAGAGATAGGCATCGTCGCGGGCTTGCTTACGCTCGTCGGCGGTCTTCGTCAGGAAAAGGAACAAGCGGCTGAGCAGAAACATGGCGAACCTCACTGAGTTAGGTGCTGACACCTAGGTATTTACCCGTATTATAGGGAAAACCCCTATCTGCGCGCCAGAACTTTTTTCGGCCCAGGCATTGCGGTGTGGTGTTTACGCATCAACTCGTGAAGATGCACAGATCGCGCGGATAGCAGGCAACGCGCGCCCGTGGGGCTCAGCGACCGGCCGCAGCCTCGCGGCGGCGAACCGGCGTGCGGTCGCGCTGGCGCTGCTGGTATCGAAGGAATTCCCAGATCAGCGCGCTCGCATTGGGCCCCTTGCGGGAGTGGAACGGAATAGCCTCATCTCCACCGGCCCAGGCGTGCCCCAGACCGGGAATAAGACATGAGCGAACGACGCGTCGCCCACGCGCCGTGAAATCGCGAATGAGAGCGTCCGCGCTCGATGTCTCGCGCGAAGTCCCGACCTTTGGTGCGCCCTGCGCGTCGACGAGGCCGTTCAGATACAGAAACTGCGCCGTCAACTGCTCGGCATTTCGAGGCGCCACCACCGCGTCCCCTTCGCCTTGAACGATGATGGCCGGCATGCCCGGATAAGTGGCCGGATCGATAGCGCCCGCCGCGAGCGCCAGCGGATCGTGCCGCGCGCCCCGACGCATGACGTCCATTGCCGTCATGCCCGAATGGGCCTCGCCCAAGGCCGGGGCCGAGTGCAAGGCGACCGCGGCAAAGCGATCCGGCCAGTGCAGTGCCAGCAAGGAGGCCAGTCCGCCCCCAGCCGAAAGACCGACCGCGTAGATCCGCTCGGCGTCGAAGCCGTACCGATCGATCAGCGCGTCGACCAGCGAAACGACCGCGCGCGCTTCGCCGCGGCCTGCCGTATCGCGATCGTCGTACCAATGCCAACATCGATGCGCATGCGCGTGAGAAGACTGCTCGGGGTAGACGACGGCAAAGCCCTGGGCATCCGCAAGTAAATTCATGCGCGTGCCGGCCGCGAATTCGTCGATGGTCTGTTTGCAGCCGTGAAGCATGACGACCAGCGGCATCTTCAGCGTGGATTTGACTGGCGGCCGGTACAGACCGTACGACAGATGATTGACCAGCCGACCGGGCAACGGGGGCGCGGAGTGAAACGAGCGGGTCCAGCTTCCTTTGGCCCATGCCGCGGCACGCGGTCGCACACGCGATTCGGGCGCTTCGCGCCGCTTCGCGGCAACCGCCTTGGGTGGAGTTGCGGCCTTGGCGGCGCTGCCCGTGCGCGAGCGACGCTGCTTTTTTGTTGCGGCGCGCAAATATTGGGCCTGCGCGGATACGAGCCGTTTAATGCTGCGAAGCCAGATTTTACTAAGCCCTTTCGTCATCTACGGGATCTCCCAAAGGTACGGCCGTGCTGGCAGCCATCTTTCATGACGCAATGCACAATACTACCCCCTGTCGATGCGCCGCGCTCGTCCGCCGACGCTGCCGCTATACTCTGTTCGTTCGCGCACGGTTTTTGTCGTCCTTGCGGCCGGCTCGCGCGTTGTGAACGTATGATCAAGCCGGACGCAGCACGCGAACGGCATTCCCCGTTATGTACGACCTGCCGCTTCACCTCTGGTATTCGATCACGCGCCTCGGCGGCGCGGGTCTCACGTTGCCCCTCGCGTTGACCATCGCGTTGTGGCTCGCGCTCGGCTACACATGGCGGCTGGCGCTTGCATGGCTCGGGCTGCTCGCGGGCGCCGTCGGTATCGTCGCGCTCACGAAAATCGCGTTTCTCGGATGGGGTGTCGGTGTCCGAGCCTGGGACTTCACCGGCGTGAGCGGGCATGCCATGCTCTCGACCGCTGTCTATCCCGTCGGCATCTTTCTCATCCTGTTGCCGGCGCGCGCGCGGGTGCGTATAGCCGGTATCGCGATCGGGCTCGCCGCTGGGGTCGCGGTCGGCCTGTCACGCGTGGTATTGGACGCGCATTCGCCGTCCGAGGCGGTTGCGGGCTGCGGCGTAGGGGCCCTCGTCGCCGTGCTGTTCGCCAGGTACGCGTGGAATGCGCGGCCGGGCAAACTATCGGTCGTTCCCGTCGCGGTCAGTCTGTTGATGCTGGCCGTGGCCCTGCATGACGTGCGCGTTCCGACGCAGCGCTGGATCACCCACGTCGCCCTTCATCTATCGGGCCGCGAGCGGCCGTTCATTCGCGCACGCTGGAAAGCCCGCATCGAGGCGCCACGCCGAGCGCCCGCAGCCGTCTTGCCGCGCGACGCCGCGCTCGGGCCCGGCGTGGCCTGAAAGCCGGTTCGCTTCAGGCGTCATCGGCCCTTTGCACCTTCCTTTGCGGGAGGAACGTACTCCCACTACCGTGCATGGGCGAACCGTTATAACCTCGGTTATATTACGATAGCGTTTTCATTCCGACCCTGCGCGTCATGATCTTCTTTTCGCCTACCGGGCGGCGCACCGGTGCCCGGCTCGCCGCAGCGGCCGTCGCGGTACTCGGCTGCGTTTTCCATCAAGCGGCTCACGCCGATGAACTCGTGGTATCCGCTGCTACCAGCCTGACGGACGCCTTCAAGAACATCGCCGCAGCGTTCGAGCAACAGCATCCCGGGACGAAAGTGATACTCAACTTCGGCGCTTCGGACATTCTCATGCGGCAAATTGCCAACGGCGCGCCGGCCGACGTCTTCGCGTCCGCAGACCAGACTGCGATGGACGAGGCCGTAGGCGCGGGGGTGATCGATACAGCGTCGCGCGTCGATTTCGCCGCAAATTCGCTGGTGATGATCGTACCGGCCGACGGCAAGTTGGCGCTCAAGACGCCACATGAGCTCGCCACGCGTTCGGACGTTGCACGCGTCGCCCTCGCGGATCCGGCGTCGGTGCCCGCGGGCCGCTACACGCAAAAGGCGCTCGAAGCAGACAGCAAGCAACTCTGGGAAGCGATCAAGGCGAAGTCGGTACTGGCGACCAACGTTCGGCAGTGCCTCGATTACGTCGCGCGCGGAGAAGTCGAGGCCGGATTCGTCTTCGGCACGGATGCCGCCATTGCCGGGCGGCGCGTGAAAGTCGCGGCAACGTTGCCGACGCCGCAACCGATCGCCTACCCCATCGCCATCGTCAAAACGAGCCAGCACGCCGGTGAGGCCAAGGCATTCGTCGATTACGTCCGCTCTTCGGCGGGGCAAACCACGCTCGGCAAATACGGCTTCAAGCCGGCCGCGCAATGATCGATATCGAAGTCTGCACACGGGCCGACCGATGATGGAACCCGCCTGGACGCCTCTCGTCCTCTCGTTGAAAGTAGCCGGATGGGCCACCGCGCTCGATCTCGTGCTTGGCGTTGCAATCGGACTGGCGCTCGCGCGTTGGCGATCCGGCGCGCGCGATATCGTCGATTCGCTGCTGACGTTACCGCTCGTCATGCCGCCCACGGTGCTGGGGTATTACCTCCTGGTGTTGCTCGGCCGGCGGGGCGTGCTGGGTGGACAGCTCGAGTCGTTGGGCATTCACCTCGTTTTCAGCTGGCAAGGTGCCGTCGTCGCGGCGATGGTGGCGGCGTTTCCGCTGGTATTGAAGTCGGCGCGGGCCGCGTTCGAGGCCGTGGAGCCTCAGTTCGAACAGGCTGGGCGCACGCTGGGGCTCGGGGAAACGGCGCTCTTTTTCCGCGTCACGCTGCCGCTTGCCGCGCGCGGTATCCTCGCCGGCGCACTGCTCGCTTTTGCACGCGCGCTGGGCGAGTTCGGCGCCACGCTCATGATCGCGGGCAACCTGCCCGGACGCACGCAGACGCTATCGGTCGCGGTCTACGCCGCCGTTCAAGCGGGCGACGATGCAACCGCAAATACGCTCGTGCTCGTGACGTCCGTCGTCTGCGTCGCGGTGCTGCTCATTGCCGGACGGCTCGTTCCACAACATTCGCTTTTGACTTCGCGCTGAGATGACAGGCTCGAACGGTTCCACGCTCGCTGCACGCGCCACCGACGCACCGCGGATGATCCTTTCCGTCGCCATCCGGAAAACGCTGGTCACGCGCGAGCGGCGCTTCACGCTCGACGTCTCGTTCGAGGCCAATTGCCGCCGTATCGTGCTGTTCGGCCCGTCGGGGGCCGGCAAGACGCTGACGTTGCAGGCGATCGCCGGTCTGCTGCGGCCCGATGACGGCGTCATCTCGCTCGCGGGCAAGACCCTCTTCGACTCGGCGCGCGGCATCGATCTGCCCGCGCGCGAACGCGGCGCGGCCTATCTCTTCCAGGACTATGCGCTCTTCCCGCATCTGAACGTCCGGCAGAACATCGGTTTTTCATTGCGGCGGGGATGGCTCAACCCGGGCGCGCGGCAAGCGCACGAGTCCGTCGATTACTGGATCGATGCCTTCGCGCTCGAAAGCGTAGCCGGCAACTATCCCGCGCAGTTGTCGGGCGGCCAGAAACAACGCGTTGCGCTCGCGCGCGCGCTCGTTTCGCAACCGAACATGCTGCTGCTCGACGAACCGTTCGCCGCGCTCGACGCCGGCATGCGCGAGCGGACGCGGCGCGAACTGGCCGAGCTGCAGGCGCGCCTCGACATTCCGATGGTTTTGATTACACACGATGCGGCCGATGTCGCAGCGTTCGGGGATCAGGTCATTCGGCTGCAGGAAGGCAAGGTGGGAGACAATCCGCCGCTCCACGCGCTCGCGGCGCACTGAGCGACCCGCTGCAAATCAGCCGTCCGTTCCGAGGATCACGCTCGACGCCTTGAATGCCGCGATAGCGGGCATGCCAACGGCGAGCCCCAGTTCGCGGACGCTCTCGTTCGTGACAACGGCCGTCACGACCGTGGGAGCCGGCGCCGCTCCCGCATCGTCCGTGGCAGCGCCGGCATCGAGCACGAGCGATACTTCGGCGTTCACGGCGCCGGGAACGATCTGACTGATGCGGCCGTGCAGTTGATTGCGCGCCGAAAGACGCAAGGGCGCGACGCTCGCCGGGGTGTCCGGGTTGCCGACGGCAAGCATGACCCACGACGCCTTGACGAGCGCATAAGCCGTTGCGCCCGCGGTCAAGCCGAGCGTTTCGGTACTCTCGCACGTGATCACCGCCACGATCTGCTGTCCGCCCGGCAACTTCATCGTCACTTCATCGTTGACGGCCCCGTGTGCGATCGACACGATCGTTCCGAACAGCTGATTGCGCGCGCTCGTTTTCATACCGATTCTTCCTATCAACGCCCAATCGCGGGCGAAGTCTTCGATCCCCGCGCTCACGTGCTCGATGAACTTGCGGTGCTCCCGCTCGATGGCGCGGAACGTTTCGATAAGACGTTCGCCGCGCGGAGTCAGTGTCGTGCCGCCGCCGCCCTTGCCTCCCGTCGCGCGCACGACGAGCGCAACCCCTGCGAGGTTGTTCATCGCATCGATTGCATCCCAGGCCGCTTTGTAGCTGATGCCGACGGCTTTGGCCGCGCCGGTGATGGAGCCCGTTTCGCGGATCGCCGCGAGCAACGCGATGCGTGCCGCCCCGGCCAGCGTTTCGCCGCCCGCGCTGAGCCAAAGCGAGCCACCGAGCCCGAACGCCCCGGCACGGGCGTCCGCCTGCGGGCCGGAATCGGACGCTGCACGGGACGGTGGCGCTTCGCTCATGGGCTCGACGGGAACAGGAACAGTTGGCGGAAGAACGTGAATCGGCGCCGCCCATTATAGGCACCGGCGCTGCCCTACCGGCTCAACGCTTGACGTACTGCGCCACGCCATGACCGAAGGACCAGTTTTCCGGCAGCACCTCCACGAGATTGATGAAGACGTCTTCCGGCCGCAAGCCCGGCCGTTCGGCCAGTAGATCGACGATGCGCCGGTAGAGCGCCTCCTTTTGCTCGAGACCGCGCGTATTGCTGACGGTCAACTGAATGACGACGAAGTCGTCGCTGCGCTCGATTCCGAGGTAGTACCGGTTATAGACCCGGGACCCGGGGGCGTGCTCGTCGATGAGGACGAATTGATCGTCCTCCGGAACGTTGAACGTTTCGACGAGCGCACGTTGTACGCCGTCGACCAGGGCCGCGCGATAGGTGTCGGACTTACCGGCGCCGAGCGAAATACGAGTGAGTGGCATAACCGTCTCCGCAATGAACGATGGAGTAGGCAGAATAAGTCCGCTCGATCATAATTAACAGTCATGTATCTATATTTCATTCATTTCATTTCAAAATGAAAGTATTGGACCTCGATGCGGTTCGGGCGTTCGTCCATGTCGCGGACCTGCGCAGTTTCACACGGGCGGGCGAGATGCTCGAGACGACGCAGTCAGCGGTCAGCCTCAAGATCAAGCGCCTCGAAGCCCAGCTCGGCAAGGCGCTGTTCGAGCGTACGCCGCGCTCGGTGCGGCTCTCGGCTGCGGGCGATGCGTTCCTGGAATCGGCGCGCCGCCTGCTCGATGCACATGAGCAGGCGCTGACATCGCTTGGGACCGAACGCGCCCGGCTACGAATCGGTCTGAGCGAACACGCCTCGGGGCCGCAACTGCCGCAACTCGTTGCCGGCCTGCACCGGCACGATCCGCAACTCGTCGTGGAAATGCATCTCGGACTGTCGGCGGCGCTCCTCGCGCAATACGACGAGCGGCAACTCGATGCCTGCATCGTGCGCTACGAGGCCAACGAAACGCCGGCATGGCGTGCGCGCAGCGATGCCGAGGCACTTTTCGTCGAACCGCTCGTATGGGTCGCCGCACCGGGCTGGAAGCGTACTGCCGGGGTCCCGTTGCCGATCGCCACGCTGGCCGGTCCTTGCGGCGTGCGCTCGGTGGCATTGCAAACGCTGGATCGAGCGCACATCGCCTGGCAGGAAACGTTCGTCGGCGGTGGGGTCGCGGCCGTCGGCGCCGCGGTAGCTGCCGGCCTTGCGGTATCGGCGCTCGCGCGGCGCGTGGCGCCCGTCGGCCTCGTGGATATCGGCAGCGCCGCGGGACTGCCGCCGTTGCCGCGGTCGCACATCGTCCTTCATTCGCGCGTGCGCGAGCCGCGCGCTCATTCGGCACTGCGCATTCTCGCGGCGGGATTGGCGCGAAGTTGAGGCGAGTACCACGATGGGCACCCCCGCAGCGAGGGCGTCGATATCGAAACCGATGGTGCCCTGCCGTCTTCAGACGCGAATCCTGGGCGATTCAGGGCAACGCCATATGAGACGCGCCCTCCGCCAGGGCGGTTTCGACCGATACGGACCATGCGCGTGGCGTCAGCGCCTCGGTGATGGTCAGCTTGCCCGTTACGGCGAATGCGCCGGTATCGATGAAGACCTGAGAGCCGATGCGCCCCATTTCGCGCATCGGCGTGTGGCCGCAATAAGTCAGCGATAAACCCGCCTGTCGCGCAGGATCGCCGTTGCCGAGCGCAAGTTCACGGCCCCACAGCATTTGCTGTCTGACGCGCTCCGTGAAGACGCCCGAATCGAGGTCGAGGTCGGAGCCGAAGAATTCCGCATGCACGATATTGAAACGCCGCATCCCCACACCGACGACCCGCGCGAGCGGCAGCGTGCGCAAACGCCGTGCATACTCCTGGAGCGTTTCATTCGACAAATCGTCGGCCCAGTCGCCGCCAATGCCATGCCACCAGCTGCGGCGCATGCCGCCTTCCGCTACCAGACACAAAGCCTCCTCGTGGTTGCCGAGCACGGGATAAAACCACGGCTTGTCGAGCAGCGCGAGCGCCGCCTCCGACTGGCTGCCTCGATCGACGAGATCGCCGACCGAAAAGAGCCGGTCCCGTGTGCCGTCGAACTCGATTTCGCGCAGTAGATAGCGCAGCGCGTCCACGCAGCCATGCAGATCGCCGACCACGAAATCGCGGCCCGCCGTATTCGATTCATGCCGGCAAACGAGGGGAATGTTTTCAGTTTCCATACCGCATCTTATGCTCGTGCGCGTTGCCGCGCCCCGCAATGCCATTTCCTATTGCTGCTGCGCGCGCAATTGCGCCACGTCGCCGGCCGTCAACGTGGCGCGCGGATCGCCGAAGTGCTGCGTGACGTAGTTCACGATCGCCGCGATCTGCTCGTCGTTCAGTTGATCGCCGAAGCCGGGCATCGACACGTTTGCGTGCTTCGTCTTGCGCACCACACCATGCAGCACCACCAACGCGAGGTTGGAAGCATTATTTGCGCCCACTACGGAGTTATGAATCAGCGACGGGTAAGCCAACGCCGCGTCACCACCGATGCCGCGGCCGGTCCAGTCGTGACAGCTCGCACAGTTGCCGAGGAAAAGCTGGGCGCCGTTCACGCCGACAGGCGACGTACCGCGTAATTGCGTTACATCGTCGGCAGGTTTGCCCCACTGATCGCGCGCTCGGGCGTCGCCGCCAGCGACAGGCGGCACCGAACGCAAATACACGCCGATCGAGCGCAGGTCCTCGTTGGTCAGAAACTGGGTGCTGTCGGCGACCACCTCCGCCATCGGCCCTGCCGCATTGGCGCGGCCCGGCGCAACGCCGACGGACAGATAGTGCACGAGGTCGTCGTCGCCCCAGTTGCCAATGCCGGACGTCTTGTCGGGTGTGATGTTGAATGCGTGCCAACCTGCCTGCACTTCGCCCGAAAGCCGACCGCTCGTCTTCAGCCCTTGCATGAAGTTGCGGGGCGTGTGGCACTCCTCGCAATGCGCGAGCCCTTCGACCAGATAGGCACCGCGGTTCCATTGCGGACTTTGCTTCGGATCGGGGACGAAGCGCCCTTCACGGAAATTGAAGAGCTTCCAGAAGAACAGCAACCACCGCTGATTGAACGGGAACTTGAGGTCGTTGCGCGGCGGCGTGTAATGAACGGGCGTCAGTGTGTTCAGATAGGCGCGAATCGCCAATACGTCGCGTTCGGCAATACGCGTGTACTCCGTGTAGGGGAAGGCGGGATAGAGATGCTCTCCGCCCTTGCCGACCCCTTCGTGCATGGCCCGCACGAAGTCGGCGTCGGTCCACCGGCCGATGCCCGTATCGGGATCGGGCGTGATGTTGGGCGTATAGATCGTCCCGAACGGCGTGCCGATCGGCAATCCGCCCGCGTAAGGCCGGCTCTTGTCGGCCGTATGGCACGCAATGCAGTCGCCCGCGCGGGCCAGATAGGCGCCGCGCTTCACCAGGTCGGCACTTTCCGCGTCCGCTTGCGTAAAGGTGGGGGCGATCGTTGCGGCATCGGCCGATGCACCCTCGGGACCCGGCGCACCGGAGGGCGATTCGGTCGGCGTCGGTGCGCTCGCCACTGAAGTCGAAGCCGACGTCGTCGCCGAAGCCGACGATGACGCCGAGCCCGCCACGTTCGACACCGGCACCGCCGCCGCGGGCATGCTCGCTGTCCGCGCTTCGCTCGTCGATGCGGCAGATGCGACAGATGCGTTGGATGCGCCGGAGCTCTCGATCGCGCCGGAAGACGGCGACGCTGCATGCACCGGCGCCGCTACCGTACCCGTGCGTGACGAGGCGGCAAGCGCCGCATCGGGTCCTTGCGCCTGCGCGACCGAAAGCGGTAACTCATCGGCCGGCGACAGATCGGCATCGACCGACGCATGCCAGGCGAGATACAACGCAAATCCGCAAAACGCGGTGGCGACCGTGGCAACGCGCCGCAACCGCCTCCGCGCACGCCTTGCCGCTTCGTGGCCCATACCGGCTGGATCGGAGCGAGGTCGCGGGTTCGTCATCGGGAGTCCCATCGGGTCGGCGTGCCAAGTGCTGTGTCCGCACTAGAGTTCATGCTTGAGCTTGTCCGCAAGGCGTAGCGCCAACGCAGCAATCGTCAGCGTGCAGTTGACCGATGCGGCGCTCGGCATCACGCCGCTCGTCGCAAGGAAAAGGTTCTGGTGATCGTGCGTGCGGCAATCGGCGTCGACGACCGAGTCCGCCGGATCGGCGCCCATGATCGTCGTCCCCATGATGTGGTTGTTGGGCGCGAAACGATCGTCGAACGTAACTTCCGTGCCGCCGAACAGCGCCGCGATCTGCGCATACACCTCGTGCGTGTGCGCCGCGCTTTTCTTCACGTACTCGCCGATGGCGTAGTAAATCTCCGGCTGCGGAATGCCGAGCGCATCCTTACGGTCGGCCGACGGCACGATCCGATTGCCCGGTTCGGGCAGGATTTCGTGGAAGCTGTTGATGGTGAGCGTGCGCGATGCGCGATCGCGGATCTGCCGGTCGAGTTCGGCGCCGGTCAGCCCCGCCTGCAACAGTGCGGCCGTCACCGCCATCGTCGGCACGCCGTTCGAGAGGTGCAGCTTCTTGGCGGCGTACTCCGAGCGGAAAGCGCCATCCCTGAAGTTGACGACCGATGTCATTTCCATCGGCCCGCGCCCGGGCCACAACGCCTCGTTCGCGAGGAAGCTCACACCGGTGCCGGGGTGATCCATCAAATTTCGGCCGACCTGATCGGAGCGGTTGCCGACGCCGTGCGGAAACTTGTCGCTCGTCGACATCAACATCAGCTTCGGTGTCTCGATACCGTTCGCCGCAAGAACGAAGAACTTGCCCGTCACGCGCGTCGTCCCGCCCGAAGGGTCCTTGTAATGCACGGCGGAGATGAGCCCCTTGTCGTCGGCTTCCACTCGATAGACCACCGCCTGCGGCACGAGCTGAGCGCCCGCGCGCTCGGCTTTCTCGGCATGCACGATGCCGTTGTACATCGCCGCGATCGGGCAGATCGGCATGCAGTTGTTGTTGCCGCAACAGGTGGGGCGCGCGTCGTAGGGCTGGCTATTGCGCGCGACCGGTTCGGACACCACCTTGAAGGCGTTGGCGTTGAGCACTTCGGCAAACCGCGCATCCATGAACGAGAGCGGCAGCGCCGGCATCGGATAGGGCTTGGCGCGCGGCGACCCGAGATCGACCGACGGCTCGGGGCCGGACACACCGAGCTCGACCTCAGCCGCGTAGTACCAAGGCTCCAGCGTTTCGTACGGAAACGGCCAGTCGCGGCCGACGCCGAACAGCGTCTTCAGCTTGAAATCGGAGGGCAACAGACGCCACGCAGCGGCGGCCCAGTGCCAGGTCGTGCCCCCGACGAGCCGCAGGTATTGCGATTCGTACGGATACTCTCCCTTCTGAATCAAATAGTTGTTCGGCGGCGAATACTCGGGATGCGGTGCATAGGGCATCGACGGGTAGGGGGTCGCGAAGTCCGCCTTGGCAGGCGAGTTGCGGAAGTTCTCGACGATCTGCCAGCGAGCGAGGCGCGGCCCCGCTTCGAGGAGAATGACCGACGCGCCCGCCAACGCGAGCTGATGCGCAACGAGACTGCCTGCCACGCCGGAGCCGACTACGACGACATCGGCAGAAGGGTTGTTTGCCATGTGTTGTAGTAGGTTCGGCTAAGGCTTGCGCGTCCAGTAAAACGGCACATCCCGGCAGTACGACGGCACGGTCAGCACGTCTTTGACGGGATCGAACATCAGTGCTCTTTCATAGGCGAGCACTTTCACGGTGGGCGACTCGCCGACTAGACCGAGGTACCACGCGCGCATGATCTGGCCGACTGTCTTCGCGAGCGGCGGCTCCGCGGCACGCAGCGCAGCCGTCACGGTATCGCGCGGTACACCGCCGTGCGATTTGAGCCACGTATTGATTGCCGCGACGTTTTGCGTGAACGCGCTGTCGGTCTTGACGAGTGCTTCGTAGATGCGCTTGCCGAGCGCGGGATCGAGCTGACTTCGTCCGCACAGCTCCTTCGTCAACGCAATGAATGCATCGAACCCGCCGCCCGCCGGGGGCGAGAATGCGAACGCCGAGCGGGTGCCGAACGGCAGGCCCAGCACCGCGGCGATCGATAGCGCGCTCGCGAAGGCGGACGTGCCGAGCACGAACGTTCTACGGGCGAAAGCCGCCGGCGCGTTGCGGCGCCGGCTCTCTCGGGCATCTGTCATGTGGGCTCCAAGGTCTGATCGTGACCCTGCCGGCACGCGCCGGCATTGCAGGTCGCCCCCGAATCCGGTCTTGGCGCCGCCCTTGAACTGGCGGTCTTTCATTATGCGAGATCGTGCGAGATGCGCGGGCGGCGCCCACAGCGACGAAATATAGCCGTCTCGGCCGCATTCGACAATCGTCGGATAATGCTTCGCGCATCCGGATGGGGCGAATACGCGCCAAATCGGCATCCGATGTAAAAACGCGCCAGCGCGGCACGCCAGATTTACGCGCTCCGGCCGGCGCCGGCCGCAAGCGCCGCCCGCGGTGCGCAAAACACCTCACATCCGCGGCCGACGCGCGCATACTGGTCTCCATCGACGATTCGCGCCGACATGGGCGCGCCGTCCCGCCACCGCGGCATGCAACCTGCTTGCGTTGCTCTCGTTCGCGCGCAAGCGCCGCCGAGGTCCCGGGCCGATGCCTCCCGTCCCGGCGCGCCTCGAGCGCCACCTTCTATGGCGATGCGATCGCGCGCGCGCCGCGTGCATCCACACCGCCGGACGACCTGGAATCGACCGATGGAACGACGTCAAACGTATGCGCCGCGGATCTACTTCATTCACCCCCTTCTCGTTGGGCACCTCGACGCGTGGCCGGCCCAATTCGAGCGCGCGGCCGCGCTCGGGTTCGATCACGTCCTGATCGGCTCGCCTTTCGCGCCCGACGAAGCGGGCCATCTCTATCTCGTCGCCGACCACGACCGGCTTCATCCTGCGTTCGCGAGCGCGGACGATGCGAACACTGCGCTCGGGCGTCTTGCGCGTGATGCCCGCGCCAACGGTCTCGCGTTGCTCGTCGATGTCGTGCTCGATCGCGTCGCCGCCAACGGCGCGCTCGTGCGGGACCACGGCGAGTGGTTTCGTCGTTCCGAGATCGACGAGTGGAAGCTCGATCCACGGCACGCGCCTCGCGTGGATCATGCCGCCCATGCGGACTTCGACGACGCACGCGCCGCCGCGGAACTCGGCGCCTGGTGGAGCGAGCGGCTCACCGCGCTCGCGCAGGCCGGTGTGGCGGGATTTCGTTTCGATTCGCCGCACCGGGTCAGCGCCGATGTCTGGCGCGAACTGGGCGCCGCGCTGCGTGCCCGCCACCCCGAAACGCGCTTGCTGGCCGCAACGCCGGGCCTCGCGCGCGGCGAGCTCGCGCGTCTCGAGCGCGCCGGATTCGACAGCGTCTTCTCGTCGGTTCGATGGTGGGACTTCCGTCAAGACTGGCTCGTGGAAGAACACGCCGCGCTCGCGCGCATCGGCGCACCGATCGCTTTTCCGGAGGCGCCGTATGGAACACGCCTCGCCAATGACTACACGGGTTCGACCGACGCGGTGGCGGTCGAGCGCGCCTACCGGCGCGCGATCGATGCGTGTGCCGCACTGGGGACCGGCTGGCTCGTGCCGATGGGCTTCGAGCGCGGCATCGACGAGCCGTTCTCGTACCGTTCGGGCAGCCCCGCGGCCTACCGGGCGGCTCTCGACGCGGGCCGCTTCGATCTGAGCGAGTACATCGCGCAAACCAACCGCATGCTCCAGCAAACGCCTCTTTTGGCGACGGTGGGCGAGTTGCGGGCCCTTTCGAGCGCCGGCGCGCACGTGGCCGCATTGCTGCGCGGAGAATCCGCCGACTTGCGCGATGCGCGCGAGGGGGCACTGCTGCTGGCCAACCCGGATCTCGGCGCGCCGGCCTTCGTCGATCCGGGGCAACTTCTCGACGGCGTGCCCGGCAACCTGACGTTATTCAAGCCGCTCGTCCAGCCCTGCACGGCACCGGCCGAGCCGCTCGACCCGTTCACGCTCGCGCCCGGGGAAACGCGGCTTTTGCGCGCCGTCGCGAGCCCGTGCGTGAGCGCGCGTCATGCTACGAAACGCGCGGCGACGGCAGCCATTACGGAAGCGATCGCGGCACCGCGCGTTGCGATCGAAAGCGTGTCGCCTTCCATCGACGGCGGCCGCTTCGTCGCAAAGCGCGTCGTGGGCGAGCCGATCGAGATCAGCGCGGCGATCTTCGGCGAAGGACACGACAAGATTGCGGCAGCTGTCATCTGGCGTGCCGCCGATGAGCCCAAGTGGCGCGAGACACGGATGGTCCCGGCCGAACCCGCGGGACTCGACCTTTGGCGCGCGCAGATCGCGCTCGGACGCGTCGGGCGGTATGAATTCACGGTGATCGCATGGCGCGACGATTTCGCCTCGCTAGTCGATCACATCCGCAAAAAACTGAAAGCCGATCAGGCCGTCGATCTCGAGCTCGAAGAAGCCCGTCATCTGCTCGCCCGCGTGCTGGCCGAGGCTCAGACAGCCGATACGGCCGACGCCGATCCGCATCGGGATCAGCACGACGCCCAAGAAGCGCAGCGCGATGCGATCGCGCGCCTCAAAGAGTTGGCCCGGCGATTCGCGCAGGCCAACCCGGCGGCTCGGCTCGACATCGTGCTCTCGCCGGAAACGGAAAGCGCCGTTGCGCTGGCCCGCCACCGCCCGTTTCTTTCGCGCGACCCGGTGATTTACCGCATCGACGCGGAACGGTCCGCGGCCCGCTTCGGCAGTTGGTACGAAATCTTCCCGCGCTCTATGAGCGACGATCCCGCGCGTCACGGTACCTTCGACGATGTCATCGCAAAGCTGCCGCGCATACGCGACATGGGCTTCGACGTTCTCTACTTCCCGCCGATTCACCCGATCGGTAAAACGAATCGAAAGGGCCGCAACAATACGCTGAACGCGCAGCCCGGCGACGTGGGCAGCCCCTACGCGATAGGGGGCGCCGAAGGCGGGCATACGGCGGTTCATCCCGAGCTCGGCACGCTCGACGACTTCAAGCGCATGCTGGCTGCCGCGCACGAGCACGGCCTCGAAATCGCGCTCGACTTTGCGATCCAGTGCTCGCCCGATCACCCGTGGCTCGCCGAACATGCCTCGTGGTTCGCCTGGCGCCCCGACGGCTCGCTGCGCTACGCCGAGAATCCGCCGAAGAAGTACCAGGACATCGTGAACCCGGAGTTCTACGCGCACGATGCGAAGCCCGCGTTGTGGCTCGCGCTGCGTGACATCATCCGGTTCTGGATCGATGCGGGCGTACGGATTTTTCGCGTCGACAACCCCCATACGAAGCCGTTGCCGTTCTGGGAGTGGATGATCGCCGATATCCGGGCGGCGCATCCCGATGTCATCTTCCTGTCCGAGGCATTTACGCGTCCTCGACTTATGTACCGGTTGGCGAAGATCGGCTTTTCGCAGTCGTACACGTACTTCACGTGGCGCGAATCGAAGCGCGACTTCACCGACTACCTGACCGAGCTCACACAGACGAACGTGCGCGAATTCTTCCGCCCGCACTTTTTCGTCAATACGCCCGATATCAACCCGCGTCACCTGCAAGCGTCAGGGCGAGCGGGGTTCATGATCCGGGCCGCGCTCGCGGCGACGCTCTCGGGACTATGGGGCGTGTACAGCGGGTTCGAGCTCTGCGAATCGAAGGCGCTGCCCAACAGCGAGGAGTATCTCGATTCCGAGAAGTATCAGTTGCGTGCCTGGGATTGGGACAGGCCCGGCAATATCGTCGATGTCGTCACGACACTCAATCGGATCCGTCGCGCCAATCGCGCCTTGCAAACGCATCTCGGCCTCACGTTCCTCAGCGCGCACAACGAGCGCATTCTCTTTTTCGAAAAGGCGACCCCAGCGCGCGACAACGTGATCCTCGTCGCCATCTGCCTCGATCCGTTTTCGCCGCAGGAGGCGGATGTCGAGCTGCCGTGGCACACCTTCGCTCACTGGCACATGCTCGACGGGGATGCACTGGCCGTGACCGATCTCGTCAGCGGCGCACGCTTCGAATGGCGTGGCCGCCATCAGCACATCCGGATCGAGCCCGACACGCTGCCGTTCGCGATACTGCGCATCGCGCCTGCAGCGGGGTTGCCGCGCGATACGCGCGCGCAGCTCGAACATGGCCGGCCCGCCGCCGCGGAGACCCATCATGAAGCGTGAAGATCATCACGTCGACCCAGCCACCGCCGAGGCCGACCGTGCCCCGGATGCGAGCCGCAAGCGCGAGCGGGCCCGCCGTCGCGCAAAGCAATCGCCGCTGACGGACGATCCGCTCTGGTACCGGGACGCGATCATCTATCAAGTGCACGTGAAGTCGTTTTTCGATGCGAACAACGACGGAGTCGGCGACTTTCCGGGCCTCATCGCGAAGCTTGACTACATTGCCGGTCTCGGCGTCGATACGATCTGGTTGCTGCCGTTCTATCCTTCTCCGCGCCGCGACGATGGCTACGACATCGCCGATTACCGCGACGTGCACCCCGATTACGGCTCGCTCGCCGATGTGCGCCGCTTCATCCAGGGTGCCCACGCGCGCGGTATCCGTGTCGTGACCGAACTCGTCATCAACCATACGTCGGATCAGCATCCGTGGTTTCAGCGGGCGCGGCGCGCCAAACCGGGCTCGAACTATCGCAATTACTATGTCTGGTCCGATACGGACAAGAAGTACGCCGGCACGCGCATCATCTTCATCGACACCGAGCCGTCGAACTGGACGCACGACCCGGTCGCGAACGCGTATTACTGGCACCGCTTCTATTCGCACCAGCCCGACCTCAACTTCGACAATCCCGCCGTGATGCGCGAAGTGCTGCAGGTCATGCGCTTCTGGCTCGACATGGGCATCGACGGGCTGCGGCTCGACGCCGTACCGTACCTCGTAGAGCGCGAAGGGACCAACAACGAGAATTTGCCGGAGACGCACGCGATCCTGAAGCGCATCCGCGCGACGATCGATGCGGAGTATCCGAACCGGATGCTGCTCGCCGAAGCGAATCAGTGGCCCGAGGACGTGCAGGAGTACTTCGGCAACGAAGACGAATGCCACATGGCATTCAACTTCCCGCTGATGCCGCGTCTTTACATGGCGATCGCCAGCGAGGACCGATTCCCGATCACCGACATCATGCGGCAAACCCCGGAGTTGCCGCCCAGTTGCCAGTGGGCCATCTTCCTGCGCAACCACGACGAGCTCACGCTCGAGATGGTGACCGATTCCGAGCGCGACTATCTGTGGAACACCTATGCGAGCGATCGTCGTGCGCGGCTCAATCTCGGCATCCGCAGGCGGCTCGCGCCGCTCATGGAACGCGACCGCCGCCGCATCGAACTGATCAATTCGCTGCTGCTGTCGATGCCGGGCACGCCCGTCATCTATTACGGCGACGAACTCGGCATGGGCGACAACATCCATCTCGGCGATCGCGACGGCGTGCGTACGCCGATGCAGTGGTCGTCCGACCGCAACGGCGGATTTTCGCGGGCCGACCCCGAGCAATTGGTACTGCCGCCGTTGATGGGCTCGCTCTACGGCTTCGACGCAGTCAATGTCGAAGCGCAAACGCGCGATCCGCACTCGCTGCTCAACTGGACACGCCGGATGCTCGCGACGCGCCGTTCGGCCCATACGTTCGGGCGCGGCGGTATCCGCTTCCTGCGGCCCGCGAATCGCAAGATTCTGGCTTACCTGCGCGAGCTCGAAGGACAGGCGCCGATCCTTTGCGTCGCGAATCTTTCGCGCGCGCCGCAGGCCGTCGAGCTGGATCTGTCGGAGTTTGCCGGACGCGTCCCCGTCGAAATGACGGCCGACTCCGTCTTTCCGGCCATTGGACAGCTCAGCTATCTGCTGACGTTCCCCCCCTACGGCTTCCTCTGGTTCTTGCTGTGCTCGCGCGAGGACCGTCCGTCGTGGAGCCAACCCGGTTCCGAGCAACTGCCGGAATTCGTCACGCTCGTCATTCGGTCCGAGCAGACGGGACCGACGCCCGAAAACGTGCGACTGCTCGAATCGGAAGTGCTGCCGTCGTATCTGAGCCGTCGGCGCTGGTTCGCCTCCAAGGACCAGAAACTGAAGGCAGTCCGGCTCGCCGCCCTCACCACCATCCCCGATGCCGGCTTCGCCTTCACGGAAGTCGAAGCCGATGTCGGCAGCCATACCGAGCGCTACGTGCTGCCGCTCGGCATCACCTGGGGTGCGGATACCACCGTGCCGCTGTTCATGCAGCTCGCGCTCGCGCGTGTGCGACGCGGGCGCAACATCGGACACCTGACCGATGCGTTCGCGCTGCCGCAGTTCGCACATGGCGTGCTGAAAAAACTGCGCGAGCGCGCCATCGTGCAGACGGTCCAAAAGAGCGAAATCCGCTTCGTGCCGACTGCACGCTTCGACGAGCTCGAGGATATCGGCGAAACCGCGGAGATCCGCTGGCTGGCCGCCGAGCAGAGCAACAGCTCGCTGATCGTGGCCGAACGCGTCGTGCTCAAGCTCGTGCGGCGCGTCGTCGGCGGCGTTCACCCCGAAGCGGAGATGAGCCGCTATCTGACCGAAATCGGCTACGCCAACACGGCACCGCTTTACGGTGAAGTCGTGCGTGTCGATCCCGAGGGGGTGCCGCACACGCTCGTCCTCCTGCAAGGCTTCATCGAAAACCAGGGCGACGCCTGGAACTGGGCCCTCGACTATCTGCGCCGGGTCGTCGACGAGCTCGCGCTCGCCGCCGAAACCGAGGAGCCGGAACAGGAAGCGGACAAGTTCGCGGCCTATTGCGGCCTCACGGGGACGATCGGGCGCCGGCTCGGCGAGCTTCACGCGGCACTCGCGGCGCCCAGCGACAACCCGGCCTTCGCGCCGGAGGCCGCCACGCGCAAAGACGTGCGCGGGTGGATCGACGGCGTGAAAACGATGCTGGCGGCCGCGCTCGATGTCCTCGCCGCGGAGCTTGCCAAACCCGGCGAGCATCTTTTGCCCGATACGCGCGCGGCAGCCGAGCACCTCGTCTCGATTCGCGCACGGCTCACCGAGGCGATCGAGAAGCATGTTCCCGAGACCGTCGACGCGTTGCGCATTCGCGTGCATGGCGACTTCCACCTGGGGCAGGTGCTGATCGCGCAAAACGATGTCTATCTGATCGACTTCGAAGGCGAGCCCGCGCGGTCGCTCGAGGAGCGGCGTATGAAGAGAAGCCCGCTCGTCGACGTGGCCGGCCTGCTGCGCTCGCTCTCCTATGCAAGCGCCGCCGCGCAGCCGACGCTCGAAAACGCGCCGGCGCCGACCGCCGATCGCAAGCGCACGCTGTTCGAGCGCTTCCGCACGAGCGGCGAAGAAGCCTTCCTGGCCGGCTATCGCGAGGCGATCGACCAAGCGGTGAAACCGCTCGTCACCGAGGAGACGCAGGCCGCCCTGCTCGATCTTTTCCTGATCGAGAAAGCCGCCTACGAGGTCCGCTACGAAGCCGCCAATCGGCCGACCTGGCTGGCGCTGCCCGTGCGTGGCCTTGCCGCGCTCGCAGACCGGCTGCTCGGCGTACCGGCGTCCGGAGCTGGCAGCGGCAAAACCAGCGCAGCGGGTGACGACGGCCACGCCGACGGCTCGCCCGCGTCGCCTTGATTTGCTTCGGTGTACTCATGAACGATACATCCTTCCCCCGCCACTCCGGTGCCGACCGCAATCCGTCGATCGGGCTCGATCCCGTCGACATCGAGGCGCTCGTGGACGCCCGCCATCCCGATCCGTTCTCGCGGCTCGGCATGCATTCGACGAGCGCGGGCCATGTCGTGCGCGCCCTGCTGCCCGGCGCGGCGCACGTGGCTATCGTCGACCGCGCGAGCGGCGCTCTCCTCGGCCAACTCTCCGAGATCGCCGCGGGCGGCCTCTTCGCGGGCTTCGTCGAGCGCGCCGTACCCTACAGACTGCGCATCGACTGGCATGGCGTCGAGCAAGAAATCGAGGACACCTATTCGTTCGGGCCCGTGCTCGACGAAGACGCACTGCAACGGCTCGCGCGAGCGGATCCCTACGCAGTCATACAGTGCCTCGGCGCGCGGCCGTGCACGCAAGACGGCATACCGGGGGTGCGTTTTGCCGTGTGGGCACCCAATGCGCGGCGTGTCTCGGTCGTCGGCGAATTCAATGCATGGGACGGCCGTCGTCACCCCATGCGGCTCAGGCACGTCGCCGGGGTATGGGAGCTCTTCGTTCCGCGCCTCGCGGCAGGCGCGACCTACAAATACGAAATCATCGCGAGAGACGGCCACACGCTGCCGCTGAAGGCCGATCCTTGCGCCATGCAAACGGAGCGCACACCGGCAACCGCATCGGTCGTGGCCGATGTGGAGCGTATCGAGCAATTTCGCTGGACCGACGGCGCATGGATTGCGAACCGTGGATCGTTGCAAACACCCGACGCGCCGATTTCGATCTACGAGGTGCATCCCGAATCGTGGCTGCGCATCGATGAAGCAGGGCATCGCGGGCTGAACTGGTCCGAGCTCGCCGAGCGGCTGATCCCCTACGCGCTCGACATGGGCTTCACGCATGTCGAATTCCTGCCGATCGCGGAGCATCCGTTCGGCGGTTCCTGGGGTTACCAGCCGCTTTCGCCGTTCGCCCCGTCGGCCCGCTTCGGCCCGCCCGAAGGTTTCGCGGAATTCGTCAACCGCGCGCACGAAGCGGGCCTCGGCGTCATTCTCGACTGGGTCAGCGCGCACTTCCCGAACGATGCGCACGGTCTCGCGGCATTCGACGGCACCCCGCTCTACGAGCACGCCGATCCACGCGAGGGCTACCATCAGGACTGGAACACGATGATCTACAACCTCGGTCGCCACGAGGTCAGCGCGTTCCTCATCGCTTCCGCCCTCGCCTGGCTGCTGCGCTATCACGTCGACGGATTGCGCGTGGACGCCGTGGCTTCGATGCTCTATCGCGATTATTCGCGCGCCGAAGGCCAATGGGTGCCCAATATCTACGGCGGCCGCGAGAATCTCGAAGCCATCGCGTTCCTCAAACGCGTCAATCACGAAGTGGGCTACGCACCGGGGGTACCCGGTGCGATCACCATCGCCGAGGAATCGACGGCATGGCCCGGCGTCACGGCGCGCGTCGAAGATGGCGGACTCGGCTTCAATTTCAAATGGAACATGGGTTGGATGCACGACACGCTGCACTACGTGCAGGAAGACCCGGTCTATCGACGCTACCATCATCACAACATGACGTTCGGTATGGTCTACGCGTATTCCGAGCGTTTCGTACTGCCGCTTTCGCATGACGAAGTCGTACACGGCAAGGGTTCGCTCCTCGGCAAAATGCCGGGCGACCGGTGGCAGCGCTTCGCCAATCTGCGTGCGTATTTCGGCTTCATGTGGACCCATCCCGGCAAGAAGCTGCTCTTCATGGGCGGCGAGTTTGCGCAGGACACCGAGTTCGATCACGACGGCTCGCCGCGCTGGCATCTGATCGACGACCCGATGCACCGCGGCGTGCAACTGCTCGTACGCGACCTTAACCGCCTGTATGCCGCGGAGCCGGCACTGCATGCGCTCGATTCGGAGCCGGGCGGCTTCGAATGGCTCGTCGGCGACGACAGCGCAAACAGCGTCTTCGCGTACCGGCGCTGCGACGGCGCCGGCAGGGAGGTCGCCGTGGTCTGCAACTTCACGCCGGTCCCCCGTCACGGCTATCGAATCGGCATGCAGCGTGCGGGCCCGTGGCACGAGATCATCAACACCGACGCGGACATCTACGGAGGATCGAATGTCGGTAACGGCGGTGTCGCCGTTACCGAAAACGTCGCGAGTCACGGCAAGCCTCAGTCGCTGGTGCTGACGCTGCCGCCGCTCGCGACGATCGTGCTGCGCGCGAACTGACGTGAGCGGCACCCCACGATACGAACCATACGAACCGAAAAGGATGACGGGGCATGGCGAACGCATTACCCGAGAGACTCGAGGCCGGTGCATCGTATCCGCTTGGGGCTTCGTGGGACGGCCTCGGCGTCAACTTCGCCGTGTTTTCGGCCAACGCGCAGCAAATCGATCTTTGTCTCTTCGATCCGACAGGCCATAAGGAGCTCGCGCGCTACCCGTTGCCCGAATGTACGGATGAGGTCTGGCACGGCTATCTTCCCGGGGCCCATCCCGGCACGGTGTACGGGTTTCGCGCTCATGGCCCCTATCATCCCTATGACGGTCATCGATTCAATCCATCGAAGCTGTTGCTCGATCCGTATGCGAAGAAGCTCGCCGGCGCCTTTCGGTGGTCCGATGCGCTTTTTGCCTATCGCGTCCATTCGAACCGCCACGATCTGTCGATCGACCGGCGCGATTC